>Ga0163101_100058_pt1 | contig 40118 bp, 51 predicted proteins | sample TAMARWmetagpilot_2_FD_111548 | JGI IMG/M metagenome (GOLD analysis project Ga0163101, IMG submission 111548) | Phycosphere-associated microbial communities from TAMU algal ponds, Corpus Christi, Texas, USA - TAMU ARW1 11/11 metagenome pilot | ecosystem: Engineered > Artificial ecosystem >...
TTTATTCAATATAGGTCGTTTAGCTATTCAACAAATTCAACGCTTAAAACGTTAATTTTCCAAATTCGAATCAAACAAAAAAGTTAGAGTCAGATTTGACTTCTCAAAAAATTTAAAGTATTAATAATAAAATTATAAAAAATTATGTCTCATACGGTAAAAATTTACGACACATGTATTGGTTGTACGCAATGTGTAAGAGCATGTCCTACAGATGTATTAGAGATGGTACCTTGGGATGGTTGTAAAGCGGGTCAAATCGCGTCATCACCGCGTGTCGAAGATTGTGTAGGTTGTAAAAGATGTGAAACTGCTTGTCCTACAGATTTTTTAAGTGTACGCGTATACTTGGGTGCAGAAACGACTAGAAGTTTAGGTCTAGCATATTAGATTTCCTTTTCTTAACGATTGGACTCTCAATCCTTTAAATTTTATAAAATTTAAAGGATTGAGAGTCCAATCGTTAAATTAATTTACTAATTTGTTCTAATGGTGAGCTTGCGTCGGCATAATATTTTTTTTCCATTCTGCCCGCTAAATAGGCTAAGCGACCAGCTTGGACACCCAATCGCATTGCGGATGCCATCTGTGACGGATTTTTTGATTGTGCTACAGCTGTATTTAGAAGAACTCCATCTGCTCCTAATTCCATAGCTTGCGTAGCTTCACTTGGTGTACCAATGCCAGCATCAATAATTACAGGGACACTCGCATTTTCAATGATAATTTTAATATTTGCTAGATTGTTTAATCCTTGCCCAGAGCCGATTGGTGATGCTAAAGGCATAACAGTCGCACATCCTAAATCTTCTAAGTGTAAAGCAAGCATAGGATCTGCATTTATATAAGGCAAAACAGTGAAGCCTTTTCTAATAAGAAATTCAGCAGCTTTTAAAGTACCAATGGGGTCTGGTAATAAATATTTTGGATCAGAAATAACTTCTAGCTTAACAAAAAAATTATCTTCTTGTCCAACTTGACAAGCTAATTCATGACCCAAAAATGCCATTCTAATAGCTTCTTCAGCTGTCTGTGATCCAGCCGTATTTGGAAGTAACCAAAGCTTATTCCAGTCTAATTTGTTTAAAAAATTTATATTATCATTTTTTAAATTTACGGGTAAACGTCGAATTGCTACAGTGACAATGTCACAATTACTATCCTCGATACTTGCTATCGCGCTTTGTGTAGTTCTATATTTACCAGTTCCCAACATCAAACGTGAATTAAAAGACTTATTGCCAATTTTTAATTTATCAAGATTATTAGTCATTAGTTTATTTTTACTGTAAATAACTCCCCAGGTAGGACTTGAACCTACGACCAATCGGTTAACAGCCGATTGCTCTACCACTGAGCTACTGAGGATGTATTAATTAGCGAGAGCATAACACATTCTATCTCAAATTACAAATAATTTTATTAAAAATATTTAATAAAATTATAATTGTTTGTTAAAAACTAGGAATCGTAAAACATTTGAATCCATTTTCAGTGTCTTTGAAAAGTTCGTAATATATTTGGGCATACTGGAAAAATTAAGTTGAATATAATTTCCTTTCATCTTTGTTTCAATCGGATATGCTAGATTATGCTTCCCACGCGAAATAACCGAAATATCACAAACACTGAATTTTCTTAAATTTTTTGCATAATTGAAAACCCATGTTTTTAATTCGCTATCATTAAATTCTTCGGTTAAGAGAATCATTATTTCATATTTTCTTAGTAAGGGCATTGCATTTTAATTAAATAAATAATAAATATATACTACTTCGAAATAGAAATTAATGTCAATTATAATTTTTTATTCTTTTTAATTAGTAATATAATTTTTAAAATCAATTTTAATAAGTAATAAAATGAATAAAATAGCCAAAATACGGTACTTTTTTAGTAGAATAGTATACTACAAGATAATTTATATAAAATTTTTTATTGGAGAAATTTCATGGATTGGAATGAAATTCAAAATTTTTCATCAAATATAGTTTTTGGCGTTTTATTGTTAGCAATGATAACCTATTGGATAAATTTATCTTTGTTTACCGATTCCATTATATTAACAAAAATTGGTCGATTTAGTACAATAATTGCAAATGGACTCTTATTTTTTATTCTTTGTTCACGATGGATTGTAGCAGGTTATTTTCCATTAAGTAATTTGTATGAATCATTGTTGTTTTTAACATGTATGCTATTAACAATTTATTTGTATATTGAAGTTAAAACAAATAGTAAGTTAATTGGTTCTGTATTAATTCCCGTAACTTTATTAATTAGCGGGTTTGCAAATTTAACGCTCTCTCCTGAGATGCAAAAATCAAGTCCCTTAGTTCCAGCTTTACAATCAAATTGGTTAATGATGCATGTTAGTATGATGTTGTTAAGTTATGGTACACTAATTATGGGGTCATTACTCTGTATTCTATTTTTAGTCATTTCGCGATATAAGGATATTAATTTAAAAGTACTTGATGACTCTTCATTACCACTTTATAATATCATGTTAGACTATTATGAAGCGAAACTAATAACACCATCAACCGAAATTTCAGAATTAGGAAAATTAAAACTTTTGCAGAGTCTAGATAATTGGAGTTATCGAATTATTGGATTAGGATTTCCCTTTTTGACAATTGGTATTATTTCAGGTGGGGTTTGGGCTAATGAAGCATGGGGTTCTTACTGGAGTTGGGATCCAAAAGAAACTTGGGCTTTAATTACTTGGTTGGTTTTCGCAACCTATTTACATGCACGTATAACAAAAGGTTGGGAAGGCAAAAAAACTGCTTTATTGGGTAGTCTAGGTTTTTTTGTAATTTGGGTTTGTTATTTAGGTGTAAACTTCCTTGGAAAAGGCTTACATAGTTATGGCTGGCTATCTTAACAAAAAACAGAGGAATTAATAAATTCCTTCGTTTTTTGTTAAATCATTTTATCGTTTAATTTTTTTTTTTGAAAAACTTTGCTGCTCGACCTGCAATTGTTGGTTTAGAATCATTACTCCCTAATCCGAAACTTGGCTCATCTTCATTTATTCCAGAAGAATTATCTTTTGAAACAATAGAACCTACCTTTTCTTTTTCATTGTTAGATTTGTCTAAACTTGACATTGCTGTTTCATTTGCTTCTTCATCTAATAAACTTGGATCAACATCGCTAAAATCAACTTCAACTTCTAATTCATTTGTATAAGTCATTAAAGTTCCTTCGACTTTTTTCCGGCGAACATGAATTTTTGTATTTGGATATAATGTTTTTGATAAGCATTGTTCAGCTAATGTGTCTTCTAAATACTTCATAATCGCACGACGTAATGGACGAGCGCCATAAATCGGATCATAACCTTCATCAGTTAAAAAAGCTTGAACAGATAACTCAACAATTAAGTTAATACCTTTATCTTTTAATCTATTTTGAACTGATTTAATCATTAATTCACAAATTTCCCAAATATCAATTCGAGTTAAATGATTAAAAACAATAATTTCATCAATACGATTCAAAAATTCGGGACGGAAAAAGTTTTTTAATTCATCATTTACTAACTTTGTTACACGTTCAAAAACTTCTGGATCTTTAATTGGCTCTGGCGCGGGTTCCCAACCAATTACAGCATCTGGTGTAATTTTGAAACCACCTTCCCCTTGTTCCGTTTTTGATTTAATACCACTTTCCCGCTCAATAATTTTTGACCCTAAGTTAGTAGTCATAATGATTAGTGTATTTGTGAAATCAATAACTCGCCCTTTTGAATCTGTTAATCGACCGTCATCTAAAATTTGTAATAATAAATTAAAAACATCGGGGTGTCCTTTTTCAACTTCATCTAAAAGTACAACGGAATAAGGCTTTGAACGCACAGCTTCTGTTAGTTGACCACCCTCATTATATCCAACATATCCTGGTGGTGAACCAATTAATTTAGCCACCGTATGCTTTTCCATGTATTCTGACATATCTAGACGAATCATACTCTCTTCACTACCAAACATATAATCTGATAAAGCCTTTGTTAACTCAGTCTTACCAACCCCAGTTGGCCCAGCAAAAATAAAACTAGCAATTGGTCTATTTGGATTTCGTAATCCTACTCGTGCCCTCCGAATAGCCCGTGAAACAGCAACAACTGCATGCTTTTGACCAATAATTCGTTCATGTATAGTGTCTTCCATTTTTAATAAACGAGCGGATTCAGAACCTGTAATTTTTGTTACTGGAATACCAGTCCAATTAGAAACCACATCCGAAACATCAGTTTCTGTGACCATGTCTACGTCACGACGGCTAAACCCACGAGCTTCACTCGTTAAAGCTGACTGTTTCATAATACGAATATGAGTCCGTACCTCCATTTCATGATCTAATAATTGCTTTGCTGCTTCAAAATCATGTTCTTTTATACAATCTTCTTTATCTTTAATAGTTTCTTGTAATTCATGCATTAAACTTCTCAGTCCTAAAGGCAAACGTCGATTCTCTAAACGAACCCTAGCACCTGCTTCATCTAAGACATCAATTGCTTTATCAGGTAAGTAGCGATCTGCTACATATTTATCTGAAAGAATTGCGGCTTGTTCTAAAGCTTTATCATGATAACTTAACGTATGATGTTGTTCAAATTTTGATCGTAGGCCTCTTAAAATTTCGATTGTAGTACCAACACTAGGTTCTTCGACGTGTACTGGCTGAAAACGTCTTTCTAATGCAGGATCGCGCTCAATGTATTTTCGATACTCATCATTAGTGGTTGCTCCAATACATCTAAATTTACCTCGCGCTAAAGCTGGTTTTAAAATATTTGCTGCATCTACAGCACCTTCTGCTGCACCAGCCCCAACTAATGTATGAATTTCATCGATTACGATAATAACTGCCGAATCGTTCTGTGCTTCTTCAACAATTCGTTTTAATCGTTCCTCAAATTCACCCCGATATTTCGTACCTGCTAAAATTGACCCTAAATCTAGAGCCATAATTAAACTCCCATCAAGAAAGTCAGGCACTTTTTCTGTTAAAATTAGTTGGGCTAACCCTTCAGCAACCGCTGTTTTACCAACGCCCGGTTCACCAATTAAAACGGGGTTATTTTTTGTACGTCTGGCCAAAACGGCAATTACATCATCAATTTCTTTTTCACGACCAATTACCGGATCTAAATTTCCGTCAATTGCTTCTTTTGTAATATTTTCAGCATACTCATCTAAAGTTGGGGTTGGACTCCCTTTTTTTTCACGTTCTAATAAAAATTTTTCAGCTTGAGTTAAAGGACGTAAAATTTCTTCTTGAGTTTCTTCTATATACGTTAAAATTAGATTTCGTAATTTATGAATGTCTACATTTAATTTGTCTAAAGTTCGCATAGCTACACCATCAGATTCTGCAATAAGAGCTAATAAGATGTGCTCTGTACCGACAAAATTTTGACCCAAATCTTTCCCTTCATGCACAGCCATTTCTAAAACTCTTTTTGCTCTAGGAGTAAAAGGAATCTCTGATGCTACAAATCCAGTACCACGACCAATGTATAACTCTATTTCTTTTCGCGCCTTTTTTAACGTTACCTTTAATTTTTTTAATGCTTTTGCACCAATTCCATGCCTTTGTCCGATTACACCTAATAAAAGTTGCTCGGTTCCAACAAAATTGTGACCCATACGTCGAGCTTCTTCTTGCGACAACATAATTACTTTTATTGCGCCTTCGGTAAATTTCTCAAACATAAAATTTATTCTTTAAATTTACAATATTTTGATTCTATTCACTTTGAAATGCATTATACATCAATTTTTCTAAAATTTTTCTGGTAAAACTTCCCAATTATAGGCTATACTCTGGTTAATAAACAATTAATTGTAAGAAATGGCGGCATGGCCAAGTGGTAAGGCAGTGGATTGCAAATCCTCGATCCCCAGTTCGAATCTGGGTGCCGCCTTTAAATTTTTTACTATAGTATTGTTTTTAGGCCGAAATATCTTTATTGTTTTGGGTGTGCAGTCATAATATAAACTGAATTCGGGAATGTGGTGAAATTGGTAGACACGACGGACTTAAAATCCGTTGCCTAGTGATAGGCGTGAGGGTTCAAGTCCCTCCGTTCCCAGACATAAAATAAGCTTCTTTCCAAAGCCAAAAGGCAATAGTTCTATGAAATTCTTTTAATCTTTTTTATTTTCAGTTTTTAATTAACTAACTTTGATTTAAATTCATCAATTAGCTGTCATATTCTCAGAAATAGATTCTAAATATGTTTTAGGAGTTAGAGAAATTAACCGAAAAAAAAGTTATTAACTTAAGTTTAAATTTAAGTTAATCGAGGGTTGTTTATCCTAAGTAATTTTACTTAGGATAAACAAATACGGTAAAAAACGCCAGGAGGCAAATCTGCTTCTGACAATAGATCAAAAATTGGTACTTCGGAATTATAATAAATTTCTAAAATTCGCTTATGAGTTCGAATCTCAAAATGTTCTCGGGAATCTTTATCCACATGCGGAGATCGTAAAACACAATAAATACGTTTACGTGTAGGTAATGTGATAACTCCAATTGAATTGGATAAAGTATTTTGTAAAATATTTACAATCTTTTGACACGAAGAATTTAACAATTCATGATTAAAAGATTCTAACCTTACACGAATTTTTGCATCCGTTTTCATTTCCATAAAATTTTTTAATTATTTAACAATTTTAGAAACTACACCTGCTCCAATTGTACGCCCACCTTCACGAATTGCAAATCGCATACCCGCTTCAATAGCTACAGGGTAAATGAATTCAGCGGTCATTTTAATACGATCACCAGGCATTACCATTTCAACTACTGATCCATCATCAGCTGTAAATTGTGTAATTGAACCAGTAACATCAGTTGTTCGTACGTAAAATTGAGGTCTATAACCTGTAAAGAATGGAGTATGACGCCCACCTTCATCTTTTGTTAAAACATAAACCTCTGACTCAAAACTTGTATGTGGAGTAATCGTACCTGGTTTAGCTAATACCATTCCACGTTCAATATTTTCACGTGTAACACCACGTAATAGAATACCTACGTTATCACCGGCAAAACCTTCCTCTAAAGTTTTTTGGAACATTTCAATACCCGTAATTGTTGTTGTTTGTGTATCGGTAACACCCACGATTTCAACGTTTTCACCAACTTTTACTACACCACGTTCGATACGTCCTGTCGCAACTGTACCACGGCCCGTGATTGAAAACACATCTTCAATTGCCATTAAGAATGTTTTTTCTACATCACGCTCCGGGGTAGGAATATATTCGTCTACCGCATCCATTAATGCATAAATTTTATCAACCCATTTATTATCACCACGTTTTACAGTTGGATTTGCTGTAATTGCTTCGATAGCTTGTAAAGCTGATCCGGGACAGATTGGAATATCATCACCTGGGAAATCATAAGCAGAAAGTAATTCACGAACTTCTAATTCTACTAATTCTAATAATTCCTCATCATCTACTTGGTCTTCTTTATTTAAAAATACAACAATGTTTGGAACTCCAACTTGTTTTGATAATAAGATATGCTCACGTGTTTGAGGCATCGGACCATCGGCAGCAGAAACTACTAAGATTGCACCATCCATTTGTGCAGCACCAGTAATCATATTTTTAACGTAGTCAGCGTGACCTGGACAATCTACATGTGCATAATGACGATCTTTTGTTTCATATTCAACGTGTGCTGTATTAATAGTAATACCACGTGCACGTTCTTCAGGAGCACCATCAATATCAGCGTAAGCTTTTGCTTGTGCACCACCATCTAGGGCTAAAGTTGCAGTGATTGCTGCAGTTAAAGTTGTCTTTCCATGATCTACGTGACCAATAGTACCAATATTAACATGTGGTTTTGTACGTTCAAATTTTTCACGTGCCATTATAAAATTCCTTAAAATTTTTTTAAAAGTATATTTATATTTTTAAGCTTTTAGCGAGATTAATTAATGAAAGAGTTAATATCGGAAATGTGCAAAGGCTTTATTAGCTTCTGCCATTTTATGAGTTTCTTCTTTCTTTTTAATAGTATTACCGATATCGTTAGCGGTGTCAATAATTTCATTAGCTAGTTTAATAGCCATGCTTCGGCCAACACGTTGATCTCCATATCGTATAATCCATCTTAACGATAAATTAGTAGCTCGAAAACCAGTAACTTCTACTGGTACTTGATATGTTGAACCACCTACTCTACGTGCTTTTACTTCGACAATTGGACTAGCATTCCGAATTGCTTTTTCAAAAACTGTTAATGGATCTTCATTTGTTTTTTTCTTAATAATATCAAATGCTTGATAAACAATTTTCTTGGCAATTGTTTTTTTACCAGATTTTAAAATTCTTGAAATTAATAAACTAACTAAATAACTATTATAAATTGCATCGGTTTCTGGAAAACGTTTTTTTGAGATATTTCGACGAGACATAATATAATTTATAAATTTTTTACCGAATTATCTGAAACAAAAGTGATTAAAGAAGAGAACTTGTACTCACTTTTGAGTCAAATAATTAATATTTTTGTTTATTTTTCAGCTTTTGGCTTTTTAACACCATACTTTGATCGGCCTTGTGTACGACCTTTCACACCACCAGTATCCAAAGCACCACGGATAATATGATAGCGAACCCCTGGTAAATCTTTAACTCGACCTCCACGTATTAAAACAACTGAATGCTCTTGTAAATTATGACCAACTCCAGGAATGTAGGCTGTAACTTCAAAGCCTGAAGTTAATCTTACACGAGCTACTTTTCGAATTGCTGAGTTCGGTTTTTTTGGTGTTGTTGTGTAAACGCGAGTACAAACTCCACGTCGTTGTGGACAATTAACAAGTGCTGGTGATTTTGTTTTTTTTTTTAATTTGTATACGTCTTGAACGGACTAATTGTTGAATCGTTGGCATAAATTACTATATTTACATATAAATTAATTGTTTAATTATTGTTCAGTTATATCTAAACGATATTTTTTCATAAATTTTTCAACTCGACCTTCACTATCAATAAGAACTTGTGAATTTGTATAAAACGGATGATTAGCTAACCACATATCAATTTGTAGTTCACTTTTTGTTGAACCGATTAAACAAAGTGGTTTACCATCACATAAAACTTTTGTATTTTCAAACCAGGTTGGATGTATATCAGATTTTGGCATATTTTTTTCAAACAAATATATTATTTAACGTTTTGAATATTGTGGAGCTTTTCGTGCTTTTCGTAAACCATATTTTTTACGTTCTTTAATTCTTGAATCACGTGTTAAGAATCCAAATGGTTTTAAAATACTCCGATTTTCTTTATCCATCGTACATAGTAATCTTGCAACTCCCAATTGAATTGCTTGAGCTTGCCCTGTTAATCCACCACCTTGAACTAAAGCTACAATATCAAATTGTTTCTCTAAGTTTAGTTTTTCCAATGGAGACCAAACAGTATTTAAATAATTATCATTGTATTGTAGATATTTATTGCCCGAAGTTTTATTAATAATAATTTTACCGTCGCCCGGAAGTAAGAAAACGCGAGCAATTGACTGTTTTCTTTTTCCGAGCCCGATGTTCTCTTTCTTGAAAATTAACTCTTTTTTAGAATCCATAAATTTACAATATTTATAATTATACTTTTGTATTATTTAAACCATTTGCGTATTAAACTGATTATCAGAATGAAAGTTCGAAATATTAATTTCGATGGGTTTTTGAGCCTGATGAGGATGACTACTCTCACTATAAATGTTTAATCGACGCATCAATCTTTTTGTTTCTGTTTCAGACAACATACCTTTGACAGCACGTTCGATAGTAAATTTAGGAAGACAATCAGAAACATTTTTAATCTTTAATGAACTACCCGGTTTACCGGGCTTATTAACAATATAATGCTTGCTGTTTTCATTGATGATAATTGAATCAGCATTTAGTAGAATAACATAATCACCGATGTCAATAGATGGATAATAATGTGGTTTTGTTTTTCCTTTTAATAATGAAACAATAATTGTTGCAAGTCGACCTAGTTTTTGATTTTTACAATCAATAATAAACCAATTTCGATTTTTATAATTTTTAGTTGGTAAAAATGTTTTATTTAATGAATTCATAATTTTTTTTAAATTAATAATGAAAAATGCTGACGAATTAAAAAATCCCAAATAAAACTATTAGTTATTTTAGAATAATGCCTAATTTATTTTTTAATGTAGAAAAAACTTCATCAGCAGATTTTCGACCAAAATTTTTCAGTTCTTGTAATTTTTCTGGTGAGTATTGTAATAAGTCACCAACGGTATTTATTTGAGCTTTTTTCAAACAGTTATATGCCCGAACAGATAATTGTAATTCTTCAATTGCAATATTAGTATATGGTTCAATACTAATTGTCTCTGGCTTTAACTCTAGTCGATTATTATTATTTATATTTTTATTGTTAATCAATAAAGTAAATAAGTCAATAATAACTTGAGCAGCAGATTCGAGAGCATCATTTGGTGAAATACTACCATTAGTCCATATATCTAGAAATAATCGTTCGCTAATATTATTTGTAGCATCATAAATATTCTCGATTTTAAAGTCTACTTTTTGAACTGGCATGAAAATTGTATCAAGTTGTAGATAATTTTCATCTTCCTCTACAAAATTTTGAGACGCTAAATGATAGCCGCTTCCATACTCAAATTTAAATTCAATCTCAAGAATATTAGACGTCGATATTGTGGCAATATAATGATTTGGATTAATAATTTCTACTCCGGGTGGTAATTGAATTAAATCTGCAGTTACAACGCTTGGTCCTTGAACTTTTAAATGTCCAAATTGAGTGTCTTGTATTTGACTTGTGCAAATAATTCCCTTCAAATTTAACAAAATTTCGAGAATATCTTCTCGAACACCCGGAATTGTTGAAAATTCATGTGTTATACCAGCAATTCGTACTGCTGAAATAGCTACACCACCTAAATCACCTAAAAGTACTCGTCTTAATTGGTTTCCAATGGTTATACCTTGACCTGGATTCAAAGAATTTATTAAAAATTGACCATGACAAGCACCTGATTGAATCTTCTCAGACTTAAGGCACTTTATAGAAATGTTATTCATAATTTAATTTATTAGAAATAGAACTTCTAAACGCGACGTCTTTTTGGTGGTCGACAACCATTATGAGGAACTGATGTTATATCTTGTATAGAAATAATATCAAAACCTGCACCTTCAATTGCTCGAATGGCTGTCTCACGTCCTGATCCTTGCCCTTTTACTAAAATTTCAACAGTTTTCATACCCGTACTTAAAGCTTCTAGGGCAGCTTTTTCAGCAGCTGTTTGAGCTGCAAATGGTGTACTCTTTCTGGCACCTTTAAAGCCTGAACTTCCAGCAGATGCCCAGGAAATTGTATCTCCAGTTAAATTAGTAATCGTCACAATTGTATTGTTAAAAGTTGATTGAATATGAACAACCCCACTTGTAAAACTATTTTTCTCTTTTCTAATTGTTGATTTTCTCGTTGTTTGTGCCATATAAAAATTCCAAATAAATCTAAAATATTAGTAGAAAACTATTTTTTCTTACCCGTAACAGTTTTTTTCGACCCACGTCTTGAACGAGCATTAGTTCGAGTTCGTTGACCGCGCACAGGTAAATTATTACGGTGTCTTTTCCCCCTATGACAGTTTATCTCATTTAATCGTTTAATATTTAAACCATTAAATCTTCTTAAGTCACCTTCCAATTTTAAATCACTTTCTTCTAAAGTTTGACGTAAAGCAACGGTTTCTTCTGTTGTTAAATCAACAGTTCTTGTTTCTGGGTTAATATTTGCAATCTCAATAATTTTTCTTGCAGAAGTAAGACCGATTCCATGAATATAAGTAAGAGCATAAGCAATTCTTTTATTTCTTGGTAAATCCACACCAACTAATCTGACCATTTTTTACTCCTTTAAAATTTTATCCTTGACGTTGTTTATGTTTTGGATTTGAACAAATTACCATAATTTTACCATGTCGTTTAATTACTCGACATTTATCACACATTTTTTTGACTGAAGGACGAACTTTCATTTTAACCTTTTAAAAGTAATTTTTATTTTATTGATACATATTGTTATAAACATTCGAATAGTAAATATTTTTCACCTCACGAACTAAGTCTAAAACTACACCTGCTAAAATTAACAGGGAAGTCGTACTTAGACCATTTAAACTTGTAATACTTAAAGTTGACTCCACAAAATTTGGTATCGTAGCTAATGTAGCAAGCATTGTTGTCCCTAATAAAGTAATTCGTTTCATTACTTGTTTTAAATAAAAAGTTGTTTGAATACCTGGTCGAATGCCTGGAATAGTTACGGCCATCTTCTGTAATTGGTCCGAAATATCTTTCGGATTTAAAACAATCGTGGAATAAAATGAACTAAACACTAAAATTAATACAAAATACCCAATCCAATAAACAAAATTTAGTGATTCGAAGTTTATCGGAAGATCAATTTTGGGTAATAAGCCTAAGTTATTTACATAATTTGGAACTACTAAAATTGTAGTTGTCAAAATTATTGGCATTACGCCAGCTTGATTAAATCTTAATGGAATATAATTATTGCTTGTTACTGAATCCTGTAAAGAAGATTGATTCAATTGTTTAGAAGAAATAAGTGGAATAATTCGAACACCTTCTTGTAAAAAAACAATTCCATATAGTGAAGTAAAAATTAATAAAACAATTCCGATTTCTGATCCAAGTGTAAAATTTTGACTGTTTTCACTAAGTATTGTTTTACTTAAATTTGGTAAGCTTGAAATAATATTTGTATAAATAAGTAATGAAGCACCATTACCTAAACCATAGTCAGTAATTAATTCACTTAGCCATAAAACAATCATTGCTCCGGTCGTTAACCACAACCCAATTTCAATTGCTAGGCTATAGTTCCAATTAAATAGTATTTGCTTTAGATAAAGTGCTAAGCTTACGCTTTGAATAAGTGCAAACATTAGAGTAATCAGACGTGTTAATCGATTAATTGACCGTCTACCCTCTAAATCACCTTCTTTTTGTAGTTTAGACAACTTTGGAGAAAAGCCCAAAATTAATTGCACTAAAATTGAAGCATTGATATATGGGAATATATTTAAAGTAAACAAGCCAATTACAAACGTATCATCACCTGAAAATGTACTAACTAAACTCTTTGTAACCGAGTGACTCTGAATATAAAATGCTAAATCACTATGGTTAATTCCTGGAACGGGTAAAAACGTTCCTACGCGAATTAGTAACAGTACTCCCAGAGTCACTAATAAACGTTTTAATATAATGTCTCTAATTTCTTTGTTAACTTTCACAATTTTATTTTTAATTGATATTTGCTGAATTATATCTAATCTAAATTTCTTTTTTTTGCTACTTGAGCTTTCGTTGTTAAATTTTGTAAAGCACAAACGGACGCCCTAGCATTATTTAATAAGTTATTTGATCCTAATTGTTTCGCAATTACATTTTTAACACCTGCAACTTCTAAAACTATTCTAACTGCTCCACCAGCGATTACACCAGAACCTTCGATTGATGGTCGCATAATTACTTTACAGGCTCCAAAATTTCCCGCAACATTATGAGGAATACTTAATGCTTTCGTAATAGGAAGTTCAATTAAATTTTTGCGACCATCAGTTTTTGCTTTTTTAAACGCATTAACAACATCATCAGCTTTGGCAACACCTACCCCAACTTTACCATTTTCATCTCCAACCACTACAATTGCGCGAAAACTTAATTTTTTCCCACCTTTAGTTACTTTAGAAACTCGACTAATCTTTATTAACCTTTCGACTAATTTAGGCTCTTGTGTGTTTGAAATGCGTCGAGAATTTTTCTTCACTTTATTTATTTTTTTTAAATCACTACTCATAGAAGATATTTAACTTGTATATTTATTTACAAATTTGAATTTAAAATTGTAATCCGCCAGCTCTTGCCCCATCTGCCACTGCTTTTATACGGCCATGGTATAAGTAAGGACCTCGATCAAAAACAATTTTTGTAATATTTTTTTTTAAACTTAATTTGGCTAATTTTTCGCCCATTAATCTTGAAGCATCACAAGTTCGACCCGTCGAAATCACCAGTTTAATAGATCGATCTAAAGTTGAACAAGAAATTAAAGTTTTTGAATTAGTATCATCAATTATTTGCGCATAAATGTTTTCATTTGAGCGGTATACTGACAACCTTGGTCTTTCAACAGTTCCCTTGATTCGACCACGCAAAGTTTCACGTTTTAATTTTTTATATTTATTTGGTCTTAATTTTTTATTTTTATTTTTTAATTTCAACAAAGTTCGTTGTGAAAATTTCATATTTATAATTTTTAATTTTTTAAAACGGTAAGCATTCGATAGACATTTCTATAATCAAAAAGAATGATTTTCTATCAAATTAGAAAAACAGTCATACAACCATTTCAATTTTACTTTGCAGATTTACCAGCTTTGCGAATAATTTGTTCACCTTTGTATAGAATTCCTTTTCCTTTGTATGGTTCTGGTTGACGCCAAGCTCTAATATTTGCTGCAAATAAGCCAAGCAATTCTTTATCACATGATTTTAAATTTATGGTTGTATTTTGAACAACCTCAACCGAAATAATGTTAGGAATTTTAATATTAACCGGATGACTATATCCTAAATTTAAAATAATTTCGTTATTTTGAACTGCTGCTCGATATCCAACACCTTTCAATTCAAGTATTATCTCAAATTGTTCTGATACTCCAATTACCATATTGTTAATTAAAGTTCTATATAAACCATGTAATGCCCGAACACTTCTTGTTTGTTCACTTAAACCAACGGTTAAAATATTATCACTTTCAGTAATTTTAATGACAGTAGGAATTTGTGTTTGTAACGTGCCAAACTTCCCTTTAACTGTAATTTCTGAATCATTGTAATTAATATCTACATTTTCTGGTATAGTAATCGGTAATTTTCCTATACGTGACATTTTAGAAACTCCCTAATGTTTACCAAATATAACACAAAACTTCGCCACCAATCCCAAGTTCTTTTGCCTTTAGATTTGTCATTACTCCTTTTGATGTCGAAATAATTGCAATGCCTAAATTATCTAATATTCTTGGTAATTTTTTTGAGTTTGAATACACCCGTAATCCTGGTTTGCTCACTCGTTCAATTTTACAAATAACAGGCTTTCTCAGTTTTCCAACATATTTTAATGAGATTAACAAATATTTCTTCTCATTTTCACTGTAAGTTTCAAAATCTCCAATAAATCCTTCTTGCTTTAAAATTTCTGCAATTGCTAAAGACATCTTACTAGCAGGGATTTGAACTATTTGATGTTTTACCATATTCGCGTTTCGGATCCGTGTTAACATATCTGAAATCGTATCGTTTACCACAATTTTCTCCTTCTACAATATATTTATTATTATTCTTGTGACCAGCGTTTACGTTTTAAATGCCTTTTTTTATCCCAATTACGATTTATATCAGAGAATGCTTCATACTTATCGTAATAACCACAATCATTTAAGGGAAACCGTAAAAATTTAAATAAAATCATACCATTTAAAATCTTATCTATTGATTCTGCTCTATATTTTGGCGATCCATGTTCTAGAATTATATTAATTGTAAAACCTTGAATTTGGTCAACATCATCGTAATCAATTTCTGGAAAAATTAATTGTTCTTTCAGACCTAGTGTATAATTGCCAGCTTTATCAAAACTTCGTAATGACAAACCACGAAAATCACGAATTTGCGCAAACGTAAAAAATAATAGTTTGGTTAAAAATGTATACATTTTTTCACCGCGTAGAGTCACACTTAGTCCTAATTCCATATCTTCGCGAATTTTAAAACCAGCAATAGCTTTTTTAGATCTTGTAATTAATGGTTTTTGACCAGCAATTTTCTCAAACTCTTCGATGTTTTTTTTTAATAGATTAGTATTTTGAGCAGCTAACCCTAAGCCGCGATTAATCTGAATTTTTTTTAGTTTAGGTACAGTATGCGGATTTTTAAACAGTTTTGGGCTGTTTTTTATTAAAAGGGGCTTGATCCCGATTTCATATTCCTGTTTAATATTGCCCAGTAAATTATGAATTTCAGCAATTTCCTCTAGAGAATGTTGATTTAGCATATTACAATACTTTTTTTAAATTTAATTTAACATTTGAATGATGAAGTGGTGCTTCAAACTGTTTAATTTCACCAATTTCATTTTCAGTAGTGGGTTTCACGTGTTTAAACTTAAAATTAATTCCTTTTACTATTATTTTTCCATTCTTACGATTAATTTTAAGAACTTCACCAGTCTCATTTTTGTGAAAACCCGAAATAACTGTCACCGAATCGCCAATTTTAACATTTACTTTTTGTTTTTGTGGCATTTATAAAACCTCCGGCGCTAAGGATACAATTTTTGAATAATTTTTATCGCGAATTTCACGAGCAACAGGTCCAAAAACTCGAGTCCCACGAGGATTATTATCCATATTCACAATTACAGCCGCGTTATCATCAAATCGAATATACATACCATCTTGTCGACGAATACTTTTCTTTGTTCGCACAACAACGGCTCTTACCACATCGGAACGTTTTACAGGCATATTTGGTAAGGCTTCTTTAACAACTGCAATAATTGTATCACCAATTTTTGCATATTTCTTGTTGCCACCTAATACCCGAATACACATAACTTTTTTAGCACCCGTATTATCGGCTACTGTTAACATTGTTTGAGGATAAATCATAAAAATCTCATTTAATTAATTAACGATGATTTTGAAAGAATTTTGATTAACTTCCAGCGTTTTCTTTTACTTAATGGGCGGCATTCTTCCACTAAAACTTGATCACCAATATTACATTCGCCAAGCTCATCATGAGCTAAGTATTTTTTTGTTTTTATTAGTGTTTTAGAATACATTGGGTGTGGGTATCGATTTTCAATCTTTACCACAATTGTTTTTTGCATTTTATTACTAATTACAATACCAATTTGTTGTTTTACTGGCATCTAAAACTCCTTAATCTTACATTGAATAGTATTTAATTTTGTCATTTGATCTTAATTCGTAATTAGAGTATTAATTAAATTATCATCTTTTTGATCCAGATTTTCCAATCTTAAACTTAAAAGTGTTTTTAATTGTGCTAAACGACGTTTTGCATTTTTAATTTCATGGGATTTAAAGCTTTGACGCGTCGCTTTTTTAAAACGAAGATTAAATAATTGATTTTCAGTTTCAATAATTGCTACTGAAATTTCTGTATTTGAAAATGAACTAATCTCAGTAAATGCAGGTAAACTCATAATTTTTAACTAATATTATCTTTAATAATAAATTTTGTTTTAATTGGTAATTTATAAGCAGCCAAATTTAATGCAGTCTTTGCAATTTCTTCTGGTACTGAACCAATTTCAAAAATAATTGTTCCTGGCTTGACTACGGCAACCCAATAATCTACCGCCCCTTTACCTGAACCCATTCTTGATTCTGCAGCTCGCGCAGTTACAGTTTTGTCAGGAAAAATTCGTATCCATAATTTTGCCCCACGTTTCGTATAACGAGTAATTGTTCTACGTGCAGCTTCAATTTGACGTGAGGTAATCCAAGTCGGTTCAAGTGCCTGTAACCCAAAATTTCCAAAGCAAATTTCATTTCCACGCGTTTTTGCCCCTCTCATACGCCCACGATGATATTTTCTATATTTTGTTCTTTTTGGACTTAACATAACAAATTAATTTAATAAGAATATAAATTTTTTTACTTTGATAAAATTTCACTTTTAAATAACCAAACTTTGATTCCTAAAACGCCATAGATTGTATTGGCTTCTTGTGTTGCGTAATCAATATCTGCTCGTAATGTTTGTAAAGGAACTCGCCCTTCACGAATCCATTCGCTTCTAGCAATTTCAGCGCCATTTAAACGACCAGAGACTTGAATTTTAATACCATTTACATTCTGTTTTTGTGCTCGTTGTAGTGCTTCACGAATTGCGCGACGAAATGCAATACGTTTCTCTAATTGTTCGGCAACTAAGTCAGCTAAAAGTGAAGCATCTAAATCGACTTTTTCAACTTCCAAAACATTGATTGTCAATTGACGATTTGCTGGTAAAAATTTTTTAACATTATTTAACAATGTCTCAAGACCAGCACCTAAGTCACCAACTAAGATACCTGGTTTTCCAGTTTCAATATTTAGTTGAATCTGATCATTTAGCCCGTTACGATTAATTCGAACGTTTGCAATACTATTTGCTTTAGAAATAGTATGAATATATGTTCGAATTTTATCATCCTCCTTCAAAATGTTGGCATATTGATTAAAATTAGCATACCACGTTGATTTATGTTCTTGTGTAATACCTAATCTAAATCCTAAAGGATGTGTTTTTTGCCCCATAGAGTTAATCCTTTTAATTTTAAATCAAATTTATTATTTAGTTTTTTAGTCAATGGCCTTCATAACCACTGTAATATGACAAGTGGGTTTTAATATTTTGTATGCTCTTCCTTGAGCTCTTGGGCGAATTCGCTTTAACTTTGGTCCTTCGTCGGCAAAAACCTTATCGATAATTAGTTTTTTTTTATCTAAACCACTATTGTGTTTAGCATTCGCAGCTGCGGAGTGAATAACTTGCCAAATCGGCCCACCAGCATCATACGGTAAAAATTCTAAAATCATTAGGGCTTCTTGGTAAGAACGACCACGGATTTGATCTAAAACCCGTCTGATCTTATGAGGTGACATGCGAATGTATTTCGCTACAGCTGTAACTGATTGAGTATTTGACATAAGTAATTGTTTCTAATTTATAATGTTCAGTATAAATGCTGAAATTTTAAAAATTTACTGAAAAAAATCAAATAAACTTAGAGAAAGAGTAATTCTTAAAAATTCGTTAATTATTTACTTAATACGAACATTTAATTTAATTTATCAAAAGTTAAATAAATTTAGTTTCAACGTTTTTAACGCAAATTTCCAATTACCATAATGATTCTTGCTTTTTCACTGGTACTTTTGTCTTATAGAAAAGTTTAACAGTTATATAACTAGTTTGATCTGAGGCTCCTGAGCTTTTATTTAGAAATTTATTAATTTTTGTTTTTTCATCGATATAAATTTCACTGACCCAAATATCAAAAAAATTCACAGAAAAATTATTGTGTAATGAAAGAACAGGTGAGTATAAAATTGCTAAGAGATTATTACGTTCACTTGGCTTTAAGTTAAAGAGATATAAAATATCATCAATTGCATAGTAGATATATTTATTCTGAAAACTGTTCAAAATAAATTTAGCTGTTGCAGATAACTTCTTTTCATATTTTATCTGAAATGTTTTTGATGTAATTTCATTTGATTTCGGATATTGAAGAGGTTTCCCTTCACTTCGTGTCGGTGATTTACGTTTTTTAGTTATTGAAAATTCTTCATTACATCTACATCTACTTTCATATAGAATTCGATTCATCGTTTAGTTTATTTAGCGTTTAGTTTTTCTATCAGCTTTAATATGAGTTCTAAAATTTCTTGTCGATACAAATTCTCCTAGTTTATGTCCAACTAATTGATCCGAAATAAAAATTGGTACGTGTTGCTTTCCATTATATACAGCAATCGTAAAGCCAATCATACTAGGTAAAATAGTTGATGAACGAGACCAAGTTGTAATTGTATCTTTTTTACCAGCCTTATTCATTTGATTAATTTTCTTTAATAAATGATAGGCAACAAACGGACTTTTTTTTAATGATCTTGGCATCTTGAAAATTTTTTTCTTAATTTTTAAACTGTTCAATTAGTGTTTAAGAACGGCGACGCAAGATATATGCATCACTTAATTTTTTTCTTTTTCTTGTTTTCATACCTAAAGCTGGTTTACCCCATGGTGTTAATGGACGTGTTCGACCAATAGGTGCTCGACCTTCTCCGCCCCCGTGTGGATGATCACATGGATTCATTACAGATCCTCGAACTGTTGGACGTTTACCTAACCAGCGTGTTCGTCCTGCTTTACCACTCTGTACTAAAAACGCATCATTGTTACTAACTTCACCAATCGTTGCAAAACATTCTTTGCGGACTAAACGAATTTCTTTTGATGGTAAACGTAATGTAATATAATCACCATCTTTAGCCAAAATTTTTGCTGATGTTCCACCAGCTCTAACAATTTGTCCGCCACGATTTGGAATTAATTCGATATTGTGAATTGAACTTCCTAGAGGAATTTCATTCAAAGGTAGGGTGTTTCCAATGTTTAATGGAGAACCTGAGCCGGATAATATTCGATCACCAACAGTTAAATTTTTTGGTTGTAAAATATAACGTTTCTCGCCATCAGTATAATTAACTAAAGCGATGCGCGCATTTCTATTTGGATCATATTCAATAGAAGCGATAACTCCTTCAACACCGTATTTATTACGTTTAAAATCGATTAAACGATACCGGCGTTTATGACCACCACCGCGATGACGAACAGTAATAATACCACGATTATTTCGCCCTTTATTCCGATGATTTTTTCTAATTAAACTCTTTTCAGGTGTGGTTTTTGTAAGTTCATCAAAAACCGATAAAGCACGATTTCTTGTACCTGGTGTATATGACTTATAAAGACGAATACTCATAAACTAGATTTTTTTATTAACTATCTGTAAATAAATTGATTATGTCACCTTCAGATAAAGTTACAATTGCTTTTTTATATTGAGGTTTCCACCCAACATATTTACCCACACGTTTTTGTTTACGTGGCAAACGGCATGTATTAATTTTTATAACTTTTACATTAAATAAATACTCAATCGCACTTTTAATTGTAATTTTATTTGAATAACGGTCTACTACAAAACTATATTGATTATTTTCTAAAAGCCGTGTAGCTTTATCTGTAATAATCGGGTATTTGATAATTTGTGCGCTACTACGAGAAAAATCTGAAGAATTAATCACAATAACTCTCCTTTATATGATTTATTGCTGCTGATGTTAGAATAATTTGTCTTGCTTTTAATATACTTAACGTGTTCAAACTTGACGCTGCTAATAATTCAACATTTTTAAGATTTTGTGTTGCTAATTTTAATACGGATGTTTTATCGGTAACAACTAATAGCACTTTTTGTTCTAAATTGATTTGACAATCTTGACAAATTTTTACAAAAGCTTTTGTTTTTGGCTCCGTCATTCCAGTTTCTAGATTTTCAATAATTAAAATGTTATTTTTTTTATTGTAAATTAAAGTCTGTAAAGCTAGTTGACGTTCCTTTTTATTCAGTTTTAGCGAAATTTTTTTTGGTTTTGGGCCAAAAATAACACCACCACCTTTCCATAATGGCGATCTATTAGAACCTGCACGGGCTTTGCCTGTTCCTTTTTGACGCCAAGGTTTTCGACCACCACCCCTAACTTCACTTCGTGTTTTTGATGATGAAGTCGCTTGTCTTTGTGACCCAAAATGTCTTATCAGATCCTTATGGACTAAATAATTTCCTGAAGTTTCTAAAATATTTAATTTTAATTCATGATTAAAATTTAATTGCTTACCATTTAAATCTAATGGTGTATATGTTATAAATTTTTGAATGGTCATACTCTCTTTTAATATATTTGTTTTGTAATTTCAGTTATTTTATGCTGAAGGAACAATACTCAATAAATTCCCAGGTTTCCCTGGAACAGATCCTTTGATTACTAAAATATTTTCTTCTGAATTTATTTGAATAATTTTAAGTTTTTTAATTGTCGTAATTTTGTTTCCTAATTGACCTGACATTTTTTTACCAGGTAATACACGACCGGGAGTTGTACCCATACCAATAGAACCAGGTGCTCTATGGTTTTTTGAACCATGTGTCATTGGACCTCTTGTAAAATTATGACGTTTTTGTAAACCTGAAAATCCTTTACCGATACTTTTACCTTGAATATTTACAAGTTGTCCTGGTGTAAATGAATCAACATTTAAAACTTGTCCAATTTGGAATTCTGTCTCTTGATTTATTCTGAATTCTTTTAAATATTTTAAAGGTTGAATATTTGATTTTTGCAAATGACCTAATTCTGGTTGAGTTAATGCTTTACTTAAAACATTACCATATCCTATCTGAATCGAATCATATCCATCTTTTGACTGATTTTTCACTTGCGTTATGACACAAGGACCAACTTTTAAAATTGTAACCGGAATAATATTACCAGACTCGTCAAAAATTTGAGTCATACCAATTTTATTTCCTAATAGACCTACAACCACGAGATTCCTCCACATTTATTCTATACTTTTTAACTATGCTTTTCAATTATTAGTAATTGGATAAACTAATTTGAATTAATGAATCTTTTTCATTAGTTTAAAAAATTTCCTAAATTTTGTCTATATAAGTTATTTATACAATATTATTATAATAGTAAAAGTTCTACGGTTTAGATAATCTATCAAATGGATGCCTAAACTATTACAATTTCTATAGAAATGTTAAAATAAAAATAAAAAGAGAAAAAAATGGGAAAAGTAGTAGGAATTGATTTAGGCACGACAAATTCAGTAGTTGCTGCAATTGAAGGTGGGCAACCAAGTGTTATCATAAATGCAGAAGGTTTACGAACAACACCATCTATTGTTGCTTATACAAAAAAAGAAGAATTATTAGTGGGTCAAATTGCAAAACGTCAAGCAGTTATTAATCCAGAGAACACTTTCTTTTCAGTTAAAAGATTTATTGGTTCAAAAGAAGGAGAAATTTCAAAAGAAGCAAAAAAATTACCTTATAAGGTAAGTAATGATCAAAATAATAATATTAAAATAAAGTGCCCCGCATTAAATAGGGATTTCAGTCCAGAAGAAATTTCAGCTCAAGTTTTAAGAAAATTAATTAATGATGCAACAGATTATCTAGGACAAGAGGTTACTCAAGCTGTTATTACGGTTCCAGCTTATTTCAACGATTCTCAACGACAAGCAACTATGGATGCTGGAAAAATTGCTGGCGTTGAAGTTTTACGAATCATTAATGAACCAACTGCTGCATCATTAGCATACGGTTTAGATAAAAAACAAAATGAAACCATTTTAGTTTTTGATTTAGGTGGCGGTACCTTTGATGTTTCAATTTTAGAAGTAGGAGACGGAATTTTTGAAGTTCTATCGACAGCAGGTGATACAAATTTAGGTGGTGACGATTTTGATAATGTTTTGGTTAATTGGTTAATTAATGATTTTAAAGAAAAAAATAATATAGACTTAGGGAATGATGTTCAAGCTTTACAAAGATTAACAGAAGCAGCAGAAAAAGCAAAAGTTGAGTTATCAACAGTCGAAAAAACAACAATTCATTTACCATTTATTACTGCTGACAAAACTGGCCCAAAACATATTGAACAAGAATTAACAAGAGATGTGTTTGAAAATTTATGTCAAGCTCTTATTAATCGTTGCCGAATCCCAGTTGAAAAATCACTAAATGATGCACGCCTTGATAAAGCCGATATTAATGAAATTGTTTTAGTTGGAGGTTCAACTCGAATACCAGCCGTTCAAAATTTGGTTGAATCATTAACAGGTAAAAAACCTAATCAATCAGTCAATCCAGATGAGGTAGTTGCTATCGGTGCAGCAATTCAAGCTGGCATTTTAGCTGGGGAAATTAAAGATATTCTATTATTAGATGTTACACCATTATCATTGGGAGTAGAAACGCTTGGTGGAGTAATGACAAAAATTATTGCTCGAAATACGACAATTCCTGTAAAAAAATCGGAAATGTTCTCAACAGCAGTGGATAATCAAACAAATGTCGAAATTCATATCTTACAAGGTGAACGTGAACTTGTCGCAGGGAATAAGAGTTTAGGTAATTTTAGATTAGATGGTATTCCAGCTGCCGATCGCGGTGCTCCTCAAATTGAAGTAACATTCGATATAGATGTTGATGGGATATTATCCGTAAAGGCACGTGAAAAAGAAACAGGTGTAGAACAAGCTGTTACAATTCAAGGCGCGTCAAATTTAAATGAAAAGGAAGTGGAAGAAATGCTAGTTGAAGCAGAAAAATTTGCCTCAGCGGATAAGGTAAAACGTGAAAATATTGATGTAAAAAATCAGGCAGAAGCATTATGTTTTGAAGCTGAAAAAGAAGTTTCGTCATTTAACGACACTGTTCCTGAAAATAAAAAGCAAAATATTAAGACGTTAATTGAAAATATTCGTCAAGCAGTCCAGACTGACAATTTTGAAACTTTAAAAGAACAAATGGAGGAATTGAAAACAGCTATGAAAGACATAGTTGCACTGAAATCAACTAATGATACAGCTACAGATCCAATGTCGAATTTAAATGATTTATAATTTATATTGTTCAAACGAATCCTAAGATTCGTTTGAACTTTTAACATCATCAACGATAATACACTCTGTAGTTAAAATCATACTTGCAATTGAAGTAGCATTTTGTAATCCTGATCTTGTAACTTTAGCTGGATCAACTATTCCCTCTGTATACATATTACCAAATGTATTTTTAGCAGCATTATAACCAATTTCAAATTCTTGTTGCTGTACTTTTTCAATAATAACAGGACCATTAATACCAGCATTTTCCGCAATCCGCCGCAAAGGCGCTAAGATCGCCCGCGATATAATCATTGCACCGATTAATTCATCTTCTTTTAGATTATTTTTTGCCCACGTAACCAAATTTTCCGACAAATGTGTTAAGGTTGCACCACCACCTGGCACGATACCTTCTTCTACGGCTGCTCGAGTAGCATTAATTGCATCCTCTAAACGTAATTTTTTATCCTTCATTTCAGTTTCAGTAACAGCCCCCACACGAATTACAGCAATTCCACCAGATAATTTGGCAATTCGATCCTGTAATTTTTCTTTTTCATAACCCGTATCAGCAATATTAACCTGTTTACGCAATTGTTCGCATCTAATATTAATTTCATTTAATGTTTGTCCATCCGAAACAATTGTTGTTGAATCTTTATTGACAATAATTCGTCGAGCTTGGCCTAATAAATTTAATTGAATATTATCTAAACTTAAGCCAGCATCCTGTGTAATAACTGTCCCACCAGTTAAAATAGCTATGTCTTCCAACATTTGCTTTCTTAGTTCACCAAACCCCGGTGCACGAACTGCAACAACATTAATAATTCCTCTTAATTTATTTAAAATTAATGTTGCTAATGCCTCTTTTTCAACATCTTCAGCAATGATTAAGAGAGGGCGTTTTGTTTTAGTTATTTGCTCCAAAATTGGTAGTAAATCTTGTTGAACTAGTGTAATCCGCTTATCTGTTAGTAGAATATAAGGATTATCATAGGAAACTTCCATCTTTTCAGTATTTGTAATAAAATATGGTGAAATAAAACCTTTTTCTAGCTTCATACCTTCAGTAATTTCTAATTCTGTAACAATACCTTTTCCTTCTTCTAACGAAATTACACCTTCTTTTCCAACTTTTGATAATGCATCGGCAATTAAAGATCCAATAATTTCATCATTTCCTGCTGAAATTGAAGCAACTTGTTGAATCGATTGAATATCCTCTACTGGTTGAGCGAATTCATTAATTTGTGTTACCAAATATTGAGATGCTTTTTCCATTCCTAATTTAATTGAAATTGGATTTGCGCCTGCTGCAACATTTTTCAATCCTTCTTTTACCATCGCATACGCTAAAACTGTTGCAGTTGTTGTTCCGTCACCTGCGACATCATTAGTCTTTGAAGCCGCTTGGCGGATTAATGAAACGCCGGTATTTTCTATATGATCTAATAATTTGATTTCTTTCGCAATTGTTACACCATCATTAACAATTTGAGGCGAACCATAAGATTTTTCTAATACAACATTTCGACCTTTTGGTCCTAATGTAACTGAAACAGCTTCAACCATTATTTCCATTCCACGTTCTAAGGCTCGTCGAGCATTGTCTTGATATAAAATTTTCTTTGCCATATTTTAAAAATAAATTTTGTTAATTTTGAATGCGAACTAAGTGAAGTATAAATTTAATTGAAGAGTTAGTTTTTTTGCAAGTTGAAAACCAAGTTTCGTTAATTTTTTTTCAACTTTACGAAAGTATAATTTTTTAGTACTATATATTTAAGTAAATATATTTTGGGCTTGTAGCTCAGTGGACTAGAGCACATGGCTACGAACCATGGTGTCAGGGGTTCGAATCCCTTCTTGCCCAATACTAAAATTTAAAATTTACAAACAGATTTGGGGTGTCGCCAAGTGGTAAGGCTGTGGACTTTGACTCCGCCATTCGTAGGTTCGAATCCTGCCACCCCAGTTAGGAATATTTATACTTAAAGCTTTAGTAGTAAAAACTCGTTTTTAATTTACAGAATTCACATAGTTGAAGTAAGATACAGTTATTACAATTTTTGGTCTTGAATAAGGATAAAATTATGGAAGCTAAAATTCAATTTATAAAAGGTCTTGATGAAAAAGTTTTACCGGATGTTCGTTTAACTCGATCAAAAGATGGCAGTACGGGTACAGCAACATTTCGCTTTAAAAATCCAAATATATTAGATAAAACTACTGCAAAAGAGGGTGAAATTACCGGTATGTATCTAATTGACGAAGAAGGGATTTTAGAAACTCGCGATGTCAATGCAAGATTTGTTAATGGAAAACCAGAGGCGATTGAATCGATTTATATTATGAAAAGTCCTGAAGCCTGGGATAGATTTATGCGATTTATGGAAAGATATGGGGAAACAAATGGTTTAGTATTTAGTAAAGCAAGTTAATTAGAAAATTGATAATAACTCAAAAATGCAAATTTCACTAAAATGGATTAAAGAATTAATTGATATTGAAAATGTTGATTTAGATGATTTAATTGAAAAATTAACACTTGGTGGATTTGAAGTTGAAGAAATCTTGGAATTGGAAATTAATAATGAAAAACAAATTGCGTTAGAAATTTCTTCAACAGCAAACCGTTCGGATAGTTTATCGATTCAAGGTATTTCAGTTGAAATTGCGTCATTATTTAATAAACAGCCTAAAGTTTGTAAATATTTCAATTCATCTTTAAATTGGCAACAAAAAATTAAAAATTTGACGACTATCAGAACAAGTAAAACAGAGTGTCTAATGTTTACTGCAGTGATATTAGAAGGTTTAGAAGATCTTACTGTTCCAAAATGGATTCAAAATAAATTAGTAAGTTCAGGAATTATGCCTTTAAATAATTTGGTAGATTTTCAAAATTATATCTTATTGGAGACTGGCTATCCTTTTGCATTTTATGATTTAGATAAAGTTTATTCAAAGGTCCGAACTCCAACATTCTCTTTATCAATAGAAAAGGCAGAAAACGGTAGTGAATTTTTTGCCAGTAATCAGATAAATTATAAATTAGACAATTCCATTTTTTTAGTCCAAGCAAATAATATTCCAATAAGCATAGCTGGAATTATTGAAAATGATGAAATCATATGTCATTCTAAAACTAGTTCGTTATTAATAGAAGGCAGTATTTTTAGTGCATCTAAAATTCGTCAGCAGTCGAGAAAATTGGCAATTCGAACAGATCGTTCAGCCCGTTATGAAAAATCTCTAAAGAGTACATATTTAATTGAAGCTTTGTATAGATTAATCTCTTTATTACGAATTTCCAATCCAAGTTTAGTCTATAAATTTCATTCATCAAATAAGGTTCTTGAAAAAGTTTTAAAACCGATCGTGTTGAACTATAAAACAATAGTTGAAATTTTAGGACCTATAAAAAAACGTACAAACGAACATTTAATTTATATTTCACCTGAAACCGTAACTGACTATTTAAAGCGCTTAAATTTTAAATTTCTATTCGACTCTTCGACATTAAATTGGGAAGTGACTATTCCATCTATACGCAGTGATGATATTACTCGTGAAATCGATTTAATTGAAGAAGTTGGTCGATTGCATGGATTTAATAATTTTTTAACAATGTTACCACAAATTAAATCCGTTGGTAGAGCAGATTTTAGTTATCAAACACGTAAAAAAATTACCTCATATTTATTAAATATGGGATTAACTGAATTAATTCACTATTCTTTAGTAAGCAATGAAACATTTTTAAAAAATGAAATTAAATTAGTTAACCCACTTTTATCTGACTGTTCGACTTTAAGAGTCAGTTTACTTCCAAGTTTATTAATGACAATTCAGGAAAATCTTAAACAAGGAAATTCGATTTTAGAAGGATTCGAGTATGGTCATGTATTTTCTGGAAATATCGAAACAACATTAACAGAAATAGAATATGTAGGAGGGATATTTGGTGGTACTAAAATAAAATCCTCATGGTTTGAAAAAGGCCAGTCTTTAAAATGGTTTGAAGCAAAAGGAAAAATTGAAAAATTATTTCAACAGTTAAACTTAGGAATTCATTGGCGAATTAATTCACAAACTTATACAAAAAAATTCTTGCATCCATATCGTAGTGCTGAAATTTTTCTTTCAAGTGGTAAAAATATAGGTGTATTTGGGCAACTTCACCCACTACTTGCCAATAAACTAGGACTTTCGAGTGAAATTTATTTATTCGAACTAAATTTAGAATTGATTCAACAGAGTCTTCAACAAAATAAATTAACTATTTATAGTCAATATTCAGTTTACCCAAAAATAGTTAAAGATTTATCATTTATTATTAAAAAAAATATTAAGTTTGATGAATTAGAAAAAATTATTTATGCAAATGGAACGGAATTTTTATCGCAAATAAATTTATTGGATGATTATAAAGGTGAATTTATTCCAGAAAAGCATACTAGTCTCTGTTTGCAATTAACTTTTCAATCGAATAAAAAGACATTGGAGAATAAAGAAATTGACAGAATTGTTAAAAATCTTAAACGTGTTCTGGAACTTAAAGTCCAAGCTATACTTCGTGAGTGATTCTATAATTTTTTATAGAATTACCCACCTCCAACAATCGTCACAATTTCAATTTTATCATTATTTTGAATAAAAATAGTATTCCAATTTTTTTTCAAACAGATTAAATTATTGTATTCTAGGACTAATAGTGCTGTATCGTAGTCAAAATAATTAATTAGCTCAAAGAGCGTTAAATCTCCGTCAGTTGAATATTCCTCTCCATTTAAAACAAAGTGTTTGCTATTTGGCATATTTTCTTAGATAAAATTTATTTGAAATATAGTAGACGTAACAGAATAGAAACTGGTATTATCTTGTTTACAACAGTTAGGCGGGTGTGGCCAAGTGGTTAAGGCAGCGGGTTGTGATTCCGCCATTCGCCGGTTCAAGTCCGGTCACTCGCCCTTGTTAAAGTTTATCGATTTCAGTACTTGTAAAAAAATTATTTATAATTTTAATCAATCAATTTTTATGTCACGTTATCGAGGACCTAAATTAAAAATTAGTCGACGATTAGGAACATTGCCTGGTTTAACAACAAAAAAATCTAATAAGTTGAACCGCCCGGGCAAGGACGGAAATACCGATATTGGAAAAAAATTAACGGAGTACGGTGTACGTTTGGAAGAGAAGCAAAAATTAAAATTTAATTACGGCTTAACTGAAAAACAACTTTTTAGATATGTAAAAGAAGCACGCCGCCGCCAAGGTGTTACAGGTTTAATTCTATTACAGTTATTAGAGATGCGTTTAGATACTCTTTGTTTTACTTTAGGTTTTGCTAAGAGTCTAGCACAAGCTCGTCAGTTAGTTAATCATGGTCATATCACTATCAACAAAAAGGTCGTTAGCATTCCCAGCTTTCAATGCCGTTTAAACGATATTATTAGTATAAAAGAAAAAAGTAGTTCAAAAACATTAGTTGAAACTAATATTAAAAATAATCAAGTTCGTGAAATTCCAACACATTTAAGATTTGATACGGTAAAATTAGAGGCAATAGTTTTAGATTATTGCGATCGGAATGATGTATCCTTACAACTTGATGAGTTACTTGTTATTGAGCACTATTCTCGCCGTTAATTAAATTTTTGTCGGATCCATTTTTACTTCAAATTATACTAATTATCCTTTGATTTTCACGCAAACAATTAATTTATATATTGAATTTAAGCATATGTTAAAATTACGATTAAAACGAACAGGAAGAAAACGATCTCCATCATATCGGTTAGTTGTTATGGAAAATACAGCACGACGAGATGGACGTCCAATCGAAGAGCTTGGCTATTATAGCCCAATCACAAAACAATACAAGTTTGATGTAGAAAAAATTAAAAAGTGGTTAGATTTTGGTGTAAAACCAACTGAAACAGTTTCATCGTTATTGAGAAAAGCGGAGATTATTAGCTAGTTCTTGGAAACATATATGTTTCCAAGAACTAGCTAATAATCTTTTTACACATAGACGACTTAATTAAGTCAAAATAAGTTATAATTTTATATGAATTTCTATAAATAATACTAATTAAAAATTATGTCACATTTTACGCACATGAAAACGCGATTTCAAAACTTATTCTATCTCGAAAAAGCATTAAATCGACTAAATATTGCTCATAAAAAGGAAGAAAATGCTGATTTAAACTCGTACAATATAAATTTAGTTATTCCGCAATCGAATGGTTACAACATTGAATTTGTTTGGCATGAGGACGAGTACGAACTAGTTGTAGATATGAGTTTTTGGGAACAACCTTATCCAGTTGAAAGTTTTATTGATAAAATTTCACAACAATATGCTGGCGAAGTGATTATTGGTGAAAGTCAAAAAATTGGTTTCCAACCAATTAAATATCAACAAAATGTTGATGGTTCGAATACATTAATATTAGAACGCTGGAACAACGAAAAAATTGTTGAAACTGTATAATATTTCAATATCCAATGATTCATTGGATACTGGAAACAAGATTGTTTTTTATAAGTTTTAGTTAGTCTTATAAAAACTTTAAAAATAACGAAGAAAAATTGAGAGGGCTTTATAGGTTTCTAAACCTTTAATAGAATTAAAGGTTTAGAAGAACTAGAAATTAACCATTAACAGCTGGAGCTGTTAAAGCAACTGGTAATACTTCACCTGAAGCTAAATCTAATGGGAAGTTGTGCGCGTTACGTTCGTGCATTACTTCCATACCTAAATCAGCACGGTTGATGATGTCAGCCCATGTGTTGATAACACGACCTTGAGAATCTACAACTGATTGGTTGAAGTTGAAACCATTTAAGTTGAACGCCATAGTACTAACACCCATAGCAGTTAACCAGATACCTACAACTGGCCATAAAGCTAAGAAGAAGTGTAAAGCACGAGAGTTGTTAAATGAAGCGTATTGGAAGATTAAACGACCAAAGTAACCGTGCGCTGCAACGATGTTATAAGTTTCTTCTTCTTGACCGAATTTGTAACCGTAGTTAGTTGATTCGTTTTCAGTTGTTTCACGAATTAAAGAAGAAGTTACTAATGAACCGTGCATAGCAGAGAATAAAGAACCACCGAATACACCTGCAACACCAGCCATGTGGAATGGGTGCATTAAGATGTTGTGCTCAGCTTGGAATACAAGCATGAAGTTAAAAGTACCAGAAATACCTAAAGGCATACCATCAGAGAATGAACCTTGACCGATTGGGTATACTAAGAATACAGCAGAAGCTGCTGCTACTGGCGCTGAAAACGCTACGAAAATCCAAGGACGCATACCTAAACGGTAGCTTAATTCCCATTCACGACCCATGTAAGACGCAACGCCTAATAAGAAGTGTAATACGATTAATTGGTAAGGACCACCATTGTATAACCACTCATCAACTGAAGCTGCTTCCCAAATTGGGTAGAAGTGGATACCGATAGCATTAGAACTAGGGATAACTGCACCAGTGATGATGTTGTTACCATATAATAAAGAACCTGCAACAGGCTCACGAATACCATCGATATCAACTGGAGGAGCTGCGATGAATGCAATGATGTAGCAAGAAGTAGCTGTTAATAATGTAGGGAACATTAAACAACCAAACCAACCGATGTATAAACGGTTTTCTGTACTAGTAATCCAACCACAAAAACGTTCCCATAAAGAAACGCTTTGACGTCTTTCTAAAGTTGCTGTCATAAAAAATTTGTATAATTATAATTCTTCCCAAGTGTTTAACTTGTTAAATATAATTATAAAACCAATAAGATGTTACCATCACTAATTTATTTTATAATTTTAAAAAATTCCAATTCAAAATCAAAAACTGCCCTATTCGTAGTACCACCAATAAAAAGTTTTTTCTCTTTTTGAATAATCCAGATCTGAGAATACGTTATATAACTTATCAACGTACTCAACATCAAGAAGAAAAATCCGGAGTAAATAATTTGAATTCCTGGATCTGTTTTAATCTGTAAACCCGTTGAACTAATAATTTCAATTAAGGTTAATGGTTGTTTTAAATTAATTATTTCGTTTAATTCGATATTACCTAAAAACTGGCCGGTTTCATTGTAGATTGAACAATATCCTTCAAGATTATCAATGATAGTAACTACTCCTTCCGTCAAGGATTTGTTAGTTGAAATCCACGTTAGCCATATTTTTTGATTCTCTGAAAAATTTATTAATGGATACTCAATAATTTCGTTGGCCATTGTTTTAAAGCGTAACCCAACTAAATTCCAATCCGTTTGATAATAGTAAACACCATTATGAATTAATGGATGATTAACAGAAATCGTTTTACGCTCTATCTCATTCCCTTGTTTATTTAAAATTGAAATGTCTGAATAAAATTGAGAAACAGTTTTAGTTTTCGTATACGTAATCCAGAAATCATTAATTCGTGCTGAAGTTTTTGGAATTACTGTTAATTGTCCATTAGCTAAAATATTCTGAATATGAAAATTTTCAGTTTTTGGTACAATCTCTTGAGCTTTAAAACCAAATAAAGAACCAACAATTGTTCCCACTAATATCAAAATCATACTAAGATGGACAAGGATTGGTGCAATGCGACCAATTAATCCTTTGTAACAATAGACAATATTTTTTTGCTGAAAAATTGAATATTGACTTCCCGTAATTCGTCCTAAAATTTTATTAAAAGAAAAATCGTTCAATACTGTAGAAATTTTTAATCTATAAAATTGATTAGTTGTTCGAAAGAATTGACATCGACGAGCAATTTTTAATGATGGTAACTGTTGTAAAAATGTGCATAAAATTAAACTTAGACCGAAGAGAAATATCAAAGCAAAAAACCACCAAGTTCGATAAACATGATCGAGACCAAATAAAAGAATTCGATCCCATGTTAGAACTCCAAACACAGGATTTGTTAAGGGATAGTTTGTTTTATAAATTTCAATTGATTGATCTTGTTCAATGACTGTCCCAACTATACTGCAAAAACTAATCAATAATAAAAGAAAAATTGAAAACCGCAAATCGGCTAATAATCTGAAAATTTGTTGTTTCATAGAGTCTCTTAATTTAAATAGATTTGTTTAGAAGAAGCTGAACGAATTCGACCGGATGATGCCCATTCTTGTAAACGTATCATTTGATCGCTTTCTAAGTGTGCCAATGGAATTAATTCTTTTAACGCTAGACAAATATCACGTGTTGTAAATTCACGCTTTTCATAGAATGCATGGTACATTCCTTCAATTATACTTTGGCGTATTTCCGCCCCGGAAAAATCATCTGATGATTGAGCTAATTCTACGTAATCAAATGTTTCCCAAGTTTTTGGTCGAAATTCTTTAAGATGAATTTTAAATATCTCTTCCCGTTCTTTTTGTTTTGGTAAATCTAAAAAAAAAATTTCATCGAAGCGGCCCTTCCGAACAATTTCAAGCGGTAATAAATCAATGTTATTTGCTGTCGCTATAACAAAAACAGGTTTATTTTTTTCTGATAGCCAACTAATAAAAGTTGCTAAAACTCGATTACTTGTTCCACTATCTCCTTTGCTTTCAGTATTACTAAATGCCTTGTCAATTTCATCAATCCAAAGTATACATGGAGAAATTGTTTCCGCCACGTTTATCATTTGACGAAGACGCGATTCAGATTCTCCTACAATTCCCCCAAATAATTTACCAACATCCAATTTTAATAAAGGTAATTGCCAATCATTTGCAATAGCTTTTGCTGCTAAAGATTTTCCGGTTCCTTGCAAACCAATTAATAAGAGACCTCTTGGTGTCGGTAAACCATAATTCGAAGCTTGTATGCTAAATGCAGTTTTACGTTTTTCTAACCAATCTTTTAAATTGGCTAAACCACCCAGATTTGTAATTTTTTCGTTAACTGAATAATATTCTAAAATTTCCGTCTGACTAATAATTTGTTTTTTTTCACTCAAAAGAATAGCAATACTATTATCATTAATCGTTTTATAAGTTGCGATTATTTTTGATAATACACGTCGAATTCTTTCTAAAGAAAGACCTTGGCAAGCTCTCGTTAAATTTTCAAATAGTTGCGATTCAAGTTTAATATTGAGTGAGTCAATTAATCTATTTAATTCTTGATTAATCTCATCTTCCAGTGGTAACTGAAATTCAATAACCGTCACTAAATCTTGTAGCTCTTTTGGAATTATTAAATCAGAGCCAATAATAATAATTGTTTTTGGTTGTAATTTTAAGATTCGGCTAAGATTTCTCAATTTTCGTGAAATCGAGAGATCAGTTAAAAAACGATTGAAATCTTTTAATAAAAACAATGCAGGTGTTTCTGCGTTTAATCGTTCAACAAGTTCTAGAGCTTGAAGTGGATTTCTTTTTGCAAATCCCTCATTATTTGGATTATTAGTATAACCATCTACAAAATCCCAACTGTAGATACTCCTATTTAAGCTCGTTTTGACATTTTTCCGAATAACATATTCAACACGATCTTCTTCCACTGTATTAATATAAATTATCGGGTAACGAGCCTTTAAAAAAAGCGCTAATTCATCATTAAATTTCATAAAATACGTATTCAAAAAGTGACTTTGTCAAAATAGTATTATATTAATAATAAATAAAAAATTATTTATTATTAGAGTAATTAAAAATAAATAACTCTAATAATTTAAAGTTTAACGACGAAGTGTTAAATTTTTTCTACCTTTTTTACGCCGATTACGAATAGTTTTTCGGCCTTGTGGAGTAGCCATTCTTGATCTAAAACCTGATAATTTTAAAACAGAATAACGACTTTTATTTGAAAGCGTACGTTTGGTCATAATAAATTAATTTAATTTAAATTTTTTTATAAAATTGATGATCTTAATAAATCATAAATAACTAGATGTCTTAAGAGTTCTTCTCTCGTCTCAAACATGTAAAAAGCATCTTGTTTATACTCATATAAAGGATTTCTTTGTCCATATCCTCGCCAGCCAACGGCTTCTCTTAATAATGTCATTTTTTGCAAATGTTCCCGCCAAATTCGATCGGTATTTATTAAAATAATACTGCGTTCTAAATTTTCGATGATCCCCTCACCGTAAATTGATAACTCTGTTATCTTTGATTGATATGTTAACCAAAATTCATTAAATAAATAAATTTTTAATTCGGATAAGTCTAAATTGCTAATGGATAAACTTGAAGTTTTTATGTAATTTAAAACTAGATTTCTACCAAATAAATTTTCAATTAAGTTAGTTGCTTCTATATTACAAGATTTATCTTCTTTCAATTCTATCAATAACTCAGTTATAATCTGTTCACCATAAGCAAAAATGTTTTTTTGAACAGAAATGCTTTCTAAAATGTTTCTTCTTTCGTGATATACAATGTTTCGTTGTTTGTTCAAAACGTCATCATAATCAAACAAGTTTTTTCGTTGTTGATAAGCCCTCTCTTCAACTCGTTCTTGCGCCGAATCTAGACTTTTTGTTATAAATTCAGATTCTAATGGTGAATCATCAGGAATTTGAGTTTGCATGAAATTTTGTATTTTTGAACCACCAAATAGACGTAATAAATTATCATCTAAGCTTAAAAAAAATCTTGAGGTACCAGGATCACCTTGACGACCACAACGTCCCCGAAGCTGATTATCTACTCTTCTAGAATCATTTCGTTCTGTTCCAATTATGTATAATCCACCCAAATTTTTAACAATCTGGTTTTCTTGTTCCTGGTGTTTTTTGTTATAAGTAATTAGTTCATCGATTAAATATCTAATTGAACACTGATATGAAGTTATCGGTATGGAAATACAATCGTTTTCCCGTAAAATTTTAAGAATATCTAAATCTGATAATTTTAAAAATTTTTGATCATTACTTAAAGAGACTAGTACACTTAAAAATTTTTGCGAACTTCCTTCAAATTGACTTAGAAGTGAAGAGCTAAAGATATTTTCCTTTTTTGACCGTTTAAAATTTTTAACTAAAGTTAAAATGTCATATAATTTTTTTTGGATTTTAAAATTAATATTACCCCCTAGGATAATATCCGTTCCTCGGCCAGCCATGTTTGTCGCGATTGTAATACTTCCCTTTTTTCCTGCCTGCGCAACAATTTCAGATTCTCGACGAACATTTTCAGGCTTAGCGTTCAAAATTTGATATGAGAGTTTGTACTCACTAAGTAATTGAGCAAGCATTTCTGATTTCTCAACAGTTGTCGTCCCAACTAAAATTGGTTGTCCAATTTTGGCAATTTGGTTACAATTTTGCGCCACTGCGTTCCACTTTGAAAATTGATCTTTGTAAATTAAATCTGGCAAATCTTTTCTTTGAGTTGGTCGTTCGGTTGGGATTTGTTCAACAGATAAATTATAAATTTTTTCAAACTCTGTTTCAGCCGTTTTACCCGTGCCTGTCATGCCAGATAATTTAGGATACAATAAGAAAAAGTTTTGATAAGTAATTGCCGCAACTGTTTCAGTTTTTTGTCGAATCGGTAACTTTTCTTTTGCTTCAATTGCCTGATGTAAGCCATCTCCCCATCGTCGATCGGCCATAATTCGTCCAGTAAATTCATCGACAATAATAATTCGATTATTCTGAACAATATAATGAACGTTATTAAAATATAAAGCATTAGCTTTAAGCGCATTTATTATGTATGGAATCCATGGATCACGGGGATCATATAGATCTTGAACACTTAAAATTTGCTCAATTTGCTTACTACCGTCTTCTGTTAAAATAACATTTTTATTTTTTTCATCAACTTTATAATGAGTGTTTAATTCTAAATAATCAGTAATTTCGGCTGCTACGATATACTTCTCAATTGGTGTCTGAATATTGTTTGAAATAATTAGGGGGGTTTGAGCTTCATCAATTAAAATAGAATCAACTTCATCAATAATACAGTAATTAAACGGACGTAAAACTACATCCTTTAGATTCAATGCCATATTATCACGTAAAAAGTCAAAAGTAACCTCATAGTTTGTAACGTAGGTAATATCGGCTTTATAATTTTCTCGTCTGTCAAAATTGGGCATACCATCTTGAATTAAGCCAGTATTTAGACCAAGAAAGCGATAAATTTGACCCATGGATACCTGATCACGATTTGCTAAATAATCGTTAACGGTTACAATATGAACTCCTTTCTCTGTTAAAGCGTTTAAATAAGCTGGTAAAGTTGCCACGAGTGTTTTTCCTTCACCAGTTTTCATTTCAGCAATTTTTTTATCGTTTAAGACAAGTCCACCAATTAATTGCACATCAAAATGTCGTAATCCTAAAGTGCGTAAGCTGGCTTCTCGTGTAAGTGCAAAGGACTTTGGAATTAAAGATTCTAAGTTTTTACTTTCTGCATATTGTTTTTTCAATTTAAAACTGGTTGCCCGTAATTCACTGTCAGTTAATGTTTTTAACTCATCTTCTAATGTATTAATTTGGTTTATTAAACTTTGATACTTATTTATGAGTGAATTGTTATTAAATGGGTTCTTTAGCATTTTACAATTATTTAAATATTTATTATTAATCAATAATATTTATACATTTTTGCGTCCCATTTGCATAATCAAATTTTACAATACCATTTGTTAAAGCGAATAAAGTGAAATCTTTTCCGCATCCTACATTAATTCCGGGTTTAAACTTCGTACCACGTTGACGAATTAGAATATTTCCAGCGGTAACCTGTTCACCACCAAAGCGTTTTACCCCAAGACGTTTCGCATTTGAATCACGACCATTTTTTGTACTACCGGCTCCTTTTTTGTGTGCCATAACATTTACTCCTAGATTTTATTTTAATTAATAATGATATCTTCAATTAGAACGCGTGTTAGTTCCTGACGATGTCCTTGTTTTTTTCTTGTTTTTTTCTTTGGACGCATTTTGTAGACAATAGTTTTTTTACCACGTAAATGCTCTAAAATTTTTCCTTTTATTTTTACGCTATCTAGATAAGGTTTACCAATTAAGATCTCACCTTCATTATTTAATAATAAAACGCGATTTAATGTAATTTGTTTACCTAGTTCCGTTGGAATTCGATTGAAATCATAGTATTTTCCGGTTTCAATCCAAAATTGCCTACCGCTTATTTCGACAATTGCATATTTCATAGTTTAACTTAATTGATTTTTATTTAAATGTATAATACTAAAAAATTTTTTAAAACGTCAACTCTTTTACAATTGTATTTTAATTTTCTATTTCATTTTTTAATTTTTTTAGCTCATTCGAGAAAAATTCAAAAGCTTTTGATTTATAAGATTCAGAATTACTAATTATTGATAACGTTCTTGTGATTCGAATATTTTCAATTTTTAAAATTTCAATTGTTTTCAACTCAATTTCTTTTTCAATCGCAGCCGAAGATACAAAAGCGGCACCTTGACCTAAACTAACAGCTGTTTTTATTGCTTCAATTGAATTAAGTTGCATAATAATTTTTAATTGTTTAGTATCAATTTGATTTTGAATTAAGATATTATCGATAAATTTCCGTATTGTTGAATTAGAATTTAAACTAATGAAATTAAGATGATATAAATCTTCTTTGGTAACAATTTTTTTGTTAGCAAAAGGATGGGATTTAGGAATAATAAGACTGAATTCATCTTCAACAAATTTTTCCACTGTAAGATTTTTTTTTAGGTCTAAAGGAATTTCACCACCAACAACTGCAATATCAATTTCTCGATTTAAAATATTTTTTGCAACAATACGGGTTGAGTTTACTTGGACTTTTAGGTCAATTTGAGGATAATTCTGAGCAAATAATGCTAAGACGCGGGGCATTAAATAAGTTCCAATTGTTTGGCTTGCCCCAACTGTTAGACTTCCTCGCTCACCATTTTTTAAATCAATAAGCGCTCTACAACTCTCTTCACACAAAGCTAAAATTCGTTCAGAGTATTGTAAAAAAATTTTCCCGTTTTCGGTAAGAGAGATTTTATTATTTTCTCGATTGACCAATAAAATATCTAAATTTTTTTCTAATGTTTTAATCTGTTTACTTAATGAAGGTTGAGAAAGATATAGTAATTCTGCTGCTTTAGTAAAATTTTTTTCTGTTGCAACAGCTTTTAAAATACGTAACTGTTGAAGTGTAAAAGGAAGCATATCTTATTTGTGAAATTTGTATAATAAAAAGTAATACTAAATTATATAGAAATAAAATTACGGATGGAGAGACTCGAACTCTCAAAACAGAAGTTACTAGGACCTAAATCTAGCGCGTCTACCAATTTCGCCACATCCGTTCAATTGGAACAATATTTAATATTAATTTTTTAGTAAATAAATCTTTAAGTTTTATTTAAAGATTTATTCATCATCTACGTATATACTATAAACAAAACTCGTAGTTTTTCCTTTTAACATAGACTTAGCTAATGATAAAGATTTTTGAGCAGCTTTATAACCTTTTCTTTTCCAGTTAGCCTTCCTAGCGTTCTTTTTAGATTTTGATGTCCGTTTTTTAGGTACAGCCATTATTTTTTAACTTAAATTATCTCTTCTTTAATAATACTTTAAATTTTTTGAGAAGTCAAATCTGACTCTAACTTTTTTGTTTGATTCGAATTTGGAAAATTAACGTTTTAAGCGTTGAATTTGTTGAATAGCTAAACGACCTATATTGAATAAA
>Ga0163101_100060_pt1 | contig 40054 bp, 31 predicted proteins | sample TAMARWmetagpilot_2_FD_111548 | JGI IMG/M metagenome (GOLD analysis project Ga0163101, IMG submission 111548) | Phycosphere-associated microbial communities from TAMU algal ponds, Corpus Christi, Texas, USA - TAMU ARW1 11/11 metagenome pilot | ecosystem: Engineered > Artificial ecosystem >...
CCATCTTTAATGGACCTAGAAGATTCAGTCGCCAACTACTCCAACAGGGCAAGAAACATCCCTCCTGGAATTTACACCATTAAGGCTACTCCCTCAGCTGGACCAGCATGCTCTCACGAAAGCAAGGGAGAGGAATTGGCTGTGTCGTTTGTGATCCAAGAGCCAGAGCGCCCTACTGCCAAGCCTTCTGCCCATCCCTCCAAGAGTGTTCCAAGCTGGAGCCAGGTTGGTATTGATATTGATGGTGAAAATGCAGATGACAATTTTGGAGGATCTGTTGCCTTGTCAGCTGATGGTACAATAGTAGCAATTGGGGCTTCAAGCAATAATGGATCCGGAACTGGAGCTGGTCATGTGCGGGTGTACAAAAGGACTGGGACAGTATGGAATCAAATTGGGGATGACATTGACGGCGAAGATGTGGACGACGCTTCCGGAAATTCTGTAGCCCTGTCCGCAGACGGCAATGTGGTGGCAATTGGGGCTCTGAATAATAATGGATCCGGGTTTGAAGCTGGCCATGTGAGAATCTACATATGGAATGGTGACATGTGGAAACAGCTTGGCCTTGACATTGATGGAGCAAGATCTGGAGACACGTTTGGTTGGGAACTTGCACTTTCTTCTGATGGGAAAACAGTAGCCGTTGGGGCACCATTCTCAGGTTCTGCTATAACTGGCTATGTGCAGGTATATAATTGGAATGGATCCGTCTGGCAGCAGCTTGGCCAAAGCATTTTTGGTGAAAATGATTTCGATTTTTCTGGAAGCTCTGTTGCCCTGTCTGGAGATGGAATGATTTTGGCAATAGGGTCTCCAAACAATGATGGTTCTGGTACAAATAACTTTGTTGGGCATGTGCGAGTATTCAAGTGGAATGGGTCCCTTTGGAGCCAAGTTGGTGTTGACATTGATGGCGAAGATATTGACGATGTTTCTGGAAGTTCTGTTTCCCTGTCTGCGAATGGTAAAATAGTGGCAATTGGAGCTCGTGACAATAGTGGATCCGGAACTAATGCTGGTCATGTGCGAGTATACCGGTGGAACGGGACAAGCTGGAAACAGATTGGACTTGACATTGATGGCGAAAATCCTGGCGATAAATCCGGTCAGCAAGTCTTGCTATCCATGGATGGCATGACGGTGGCAATTGGGGCCATAAGAAATGATGAAGCTGGAACAAATGCAGGCCATGTTAGAGTGTTTAAGTGGGACGGGGTAAATTGGATGCAGGTTGGCTTGGACATAGATGGCAATGGCCCTGGCGAATTTACTGGTGCCTCCCTTGGACTTTCATCTGATGGGAAGACTGTGGCAATTGGTGCTCCGAGGGCTGGAATTGGCGGTCAAGTGAGAGTGTACAGCATTGATGGCTAGATTGGCGGCCAAGTGAGAGTTTACAGCATCTATAGCTAGATTGGCACATAGTTCACTGTCAGTAGAAATCTGGTTTTCCTTATTCGGTAAGTGTATGCCAGAGAATTAATGTAATACAAGTGTATATTACATTAATGAAGGCCTATAAATCACATCCAGAATTTGTTTTCATCTGAAAGAAATCTGAAAATTTCGCAGTCCCAGTCACTGTTGGGCACGAATCTAGCCCGCTATTGTCCATGTTTCCTACCCGGATATTGCAGGAGTCACGATTTGGTATTCTGTCATGCAAATTGCGTAGTCCTCTCTTTTGCCTGTTCGTGGCTCCTATCACCCGCGACGATGGATGTAGAGTAGTTAGGATTCATTAGGCGAGCTCCTTGAAGCGTACACTTAATCGGCATGACGCTGTGCCGGACGCGGACTCATCGGTGGGCTTTCGGTTGCCGTAGAACACAGTTCGTCATGGCCGTTCTGCTGTTTTCAACAACGGTAGTCGTTAAATCGCTCGTTTCGCTCCAAACATCAACACGTGTGCGAGGAAAGAACAAGCATGAAGTGTTTGAGTTTTTGGCGACCCCGGCCAATTGGCCGACGATCGTCTTGTCGTCATGGGAGGTTCGTGGAAATGCCAAGGACCGCCTCCTAAAGAGACGAGACGTTGTAGCGGAGATTTTTGGGCTACCGCCGGTACTGCCCCTGTCGGTGAAATGGCAGTGCGTGGAAGCCAACGAGAAGAAAGGTATCCTAGATATGCGTTCACCTTCGGGTGTCGATGGTCTGGCGTCGGACTGTCGTATGCTCTTTGAGATTCGAGAAGACCAGGACAAGAGCAGTACCGTCTCGGTGCAGCTCACCATGGAATACGTGCCGAACAATTGGTTGGCGCAATTCGCAATTCCAATTCTTACTGTAGACAACGCGTTGGCACTCAAAGTATTGTTTCCCAATGCGCTCCGAAGTGCTGGGATGACGGCGTTGAACGACTTCCGATCGCTCATGGGTGTGCTCTACGGTGTTGCTGGTCTCGCGCATCTGGCCGATTGCGTGCTGGGTTCATCTCAGCTCTTGCAAGCCTCTGGAAGTGCGGGATTTTACAATCTACCGTTGCCTGGACAGTGTTTCGCGCTACTATGGTGCGCCGCGGGGCCTGTGGCGTTCGTTGCGTCCCGGAAGGGTGTGGGCGACTACGGATTGATCGCGTACGGCGCGATCGAAGTCACGGGGGCCGGTTTTCTGGATGCTACAGCAGCGACCTCAATAGCCACAGTTGACAGTGTAAACCCGCTACTGAACGCCGTTGCCGTGCAGGCTATTGTGGGAGCCGCGTGGTTATATGCGTCGCAAAAGAAAGACAAACCCGAGCCTCTCTCTCGGTAGTCATTTTTGTACACATTGTCTAGAGAAGGGTGTAACAGGTACAGCCATTGAGTGTTGAAGCAATGGCAAAGTTTGATTGTCCTTTGGTAGCTAAGATAGTGTGCTTGAAGTTCATAGCCTAGTACGATTTCACATTAGGTAGTCTACCAGAGTGTCGAATTGTACCTGTTCTGCAAACAACTCCTGAGTTTCACAATCCCGTGAGTGACGTCAATCCAATTAACTGTAAGCCTATAGTCAAGACGTTGACTGCAAACAGAAATTCGGTTGGCCACACAAAACCAAAGAACACTTTTTTGTCTGATGTTAGAAAACCCCACCAAGCCAACCCATGGGATTCACGCGACGATTCTGTAGACGGTTTCTGCTTCGTAGCTTCATTTCTTGTATCGTGGTATGGAAAGCATGCCGCGGCTTTGTTCCATCAATGACAGTACCCGCAGCGGCCACATCCAGACGGACTTTTCCGCGAGGGATCGCTCCGTCTCCGCTGTGCCATACGTATTCTGCGCACGTTCCTCACCTATCGGCTTCAAGAGCAGTATTCGACGAAGAGAATCCCTCGCTGGAGGAGGCGTTAGACCGTACTGCGTTTGTGTTCGAATCTCTCACTGTGGAGGAAACTCAAAAGCGGCTGGTTACGGAAGGAGTTCAGTACTCTGAAACTGCCGCGAATTCAAGTTTGTTGGCGAATCAAGCCCCGTCGATGCAAACAAACTCGACGCTTCGAATCTCTGCTTTCGAGAGGGTTACGGGATGTGTCGCCAATGTCAATATACGTTCAATTCTGTGTCCTGTTCACGACTCGTATAGCGTCAAACTGGAAGGGAACGCCGATGCATTGCTGAGTAGGGGGTTGCTGGCAATCACTTCCCGGGTGTTATATTCACAGCAGGCTGATGCCATACTGCAAATGGAACCCAAAAATTTGGCCGATAGACTCGGGATAAGGCCTGCACTGAGTCAGGGACGCAACGACGGCTTGGCAAGCATGCTTCGTACTGTTCAACAGCAGATTCGAACCTTACAGTGTGACAAGTCAGTCGTGAAAATCGAGGAAAATCCTCATCGTTCAGGCAGACCTACAGTGGCGCTCCTGCTTTCCGGCGGGGTCGACTCATCAGTTGCACTCAATTTGCTGGTTCAGCAAGGTTACGCCGTTACGGCCTTCTACTTGAAAATCTGGTTGGAAGACGAGCTCGCTCATCTCGGCCATTGCCCCTGGGAAGACGACTATCGGGTTTGCCAGGAAGTCTGCGAACAAGCCGGTATCCCACTGGAAACCGTCAGTTTGCAAAATGCCTACAAATCGCGTGTAATTGCTTACACAGTCCACGAAGCCGAACAAGGACGGACACCCAATCCCGATATCATGTGCAACAGCCGCGTCAAGTTCGGCTGCTTCTACGAGGCTATCGATCAACGAGAGTTTGACTTTGTCGCATCCGGACACTACGCACAGCTAGTCAAGGACACAGAAACCGGATCCATGCGCTTGCTTCGAGCACCTGACCGCATCAAGGATCAATCCTACTTTTTGTGCACCTTGACGCAAGATCAACTACAGCGTGTTTTGTTTCCCATTGGTCATCTGCAAAAGTCACAAGTCCGAGACCTTGCTGACGAATTTATCCTACCGAATCGTCTTCGTCCAGACTCTCAAGGATTGTGCTTTTTGGGCAAGGTTAAGTTTGACGAATTTCTTGCCGTGTATTTAGGGACCAGACCGGGTCCGATAGTGGATGCGGGGACCGGGGATGTAGTGGGTCAACACCATGGGGTTTGGTATCATACGGTGGGCCAACGCAAAGGCATTGGTCGAGTATTAGATCCACTGGCCACGTCCCGTGGACCTTGGTACGTAGTAGCCAAAGATCCCGGAAAAGATGTGGTGTATTGTTCCAACCAGTATGATGAAGACATTTTCACCGCTTCAAGATCCGAATTTGCCGTTGAAAATATTCATTGGATTGCGGGTCAAGCGCCGCCAAACCTCCTAAAAGGAGACGGCGAACGATTCGTCATGAAGATACGACACGGGCCAGATCTTGTGAAAGGAACGCTGCGTTTGACCAATACGGCAGACGAAGGTGACGTAAAGCTGGATTCTAAGGATGGCGGCTTAGCACCGGGTCAATACGTTGTTTTCTATAAAGACGAAGAGTGTCTGGGCGCGGGCGTGATTAGCGAACGACATTGGGCTCGCTTTTTGAAGGAACAGGATCATTCCGAGGTATGTGCTGTTCCGATAGGACAAAGCGTTTCATGACAACCAAGGACAACAATTTCATCGTCAAGTATTTGTCACAAATAAAACAAGATAAAATGCAGAGAACTAGCTCGGAGGTAGCGTTTGTTAATGCTTGTGGGTAGTATCTTGACTCTTACAATTGATTTTAGCCTTCTGACAGTGAGTCATGACGTTCCTATGTACTGGAATAGTATTCATCGTCTTCATCATCGAATCTATCTAACTCATCGAGCTCATCTGGTGAGTCATCATCATCGTCCTCGTCTTCATCATCTTCGTCGATAATTTCAAATTTTAGATCGTCGCGTTTGAGCATTTCCAACTCAGATATATCCGCCAGTTCTCCTGCGCACAATTCCAAAACCTCGTGCCATAGCGGTTTGGGCAAACTCAAACACTGTTTCAGAGCTACGGACCGCGCACAGGCAACCGGCTGATACTTTCCCAAAACGACCGACAGATCCAAGGTGGACTCTACGTAAACGTGCCGTCCTACGAAAAACCGGAAATCCAGTGGTTGATACTTGCCTGAGAGTACTCCTTCCACCGCCGCTTCGATCCCACCTTGATAAATACCGCTTCCGGGCGAAATTTCATTCGCACCGGCTAAGTCGGCAAGTCCGTGTACTAGTACGGCCGGTTGGTCCTGATCATCCGGTCCGCCAATGTAAACGGCACATTCTCCACCGAATGCGCGCATGAATCGTGTAACGTCCTTTTTTGGTTTCGTCTTTTCGCCTCTATAGGCACCGTTAAGTACCAATTGTCCGAGACTGTCAGTGAGTTTCAATGCCATGGGACGATTCAATACTAGAGTTGTCGCGGCTCCATTACTTTCGTTGCGTTCCATCACCAAACAAACCTCTTGCCATGTTTCTTGATTGTCCAAATAAAGCGTGAGCATTTCGGAGGCGTCGTCGTCCAGTGAGGTGGGATAGATTTGTCCATCGTCCCCGGCTTTTGCAGCAATGGTGAGCATATGCTCTTCGACGAGCGTCTGAGCTTTCGCGTACCAGGTGGAGGGCTCGACAACTTCATTGTCTAATTTTTTCCGTAATAAAGTCCCCATGACGGAATGTCTGTAGTTACGGAAAAGTTCAACTTCAAGTGGCATTCGTAGCACCAAGCCGCCTACTTCCGGCTTTCACGATTGAAACAAAACAATGAGCCAATATAGAGTAGAAGAAGGAGTGAGCTTAAAAGGAATTCTTATAAAACGAAATTTCTTTTGGCTGCAATATTGTTCTTACCGTAGATGTCTCGTGGGCCCAAACACCAGACACGTATTCCTGTCCCAGCTGGCTACTCTGAGATTTTAGGAGCTCCTCATTTTCCTTACTAACAGCCCTGGCTTTATTCTTTTTGGATACGGCAGCTTCGATGGAATCCGAACCCGTGGAATCGCCATCGGAAGAAAAGGAAAGATTCCGGCGAAAGGCTCTCCAGTCTCCGAGAGAATCAGGATCAATCTCATCCTCATCATCGTCTTCCTCCTCCTGATTCCTGTCAGATAAAGCACTCCAGGGCCTTCGACTTAATACTTTGCGAATGCGAGGGGTCTCAAATACTGTGGTTGTTGCGACATGCGCGTCTTTTCTCAATAAAGAGAAAGAAGATGAAGGTAGCGTTGGTTGAAAGGCCACCGAAAGCTCGAAAGAGGTGAATGAAGATACCGTCAGTAGGCAGAAAATCTGTGCCAAGGAAGTTGACGTGCGCGTCGTTGCTAACGACGACGATATTGATTCTCCCATTGCGTTGTTTTAAAAAATTGATTACGCGGAATGGCTTATTGTCTGTCGGCTCCACGGGAACGTTATCGATGAACTGGTGTGCAACGTCGATGTGTCAATGATTACCGTACTTGTGTGCAACGAGCTCACTGGAAAAAGAATCTCGGGGAGTGGAGAAAGCTACTTGATAGTGTAAGTACTACTAGGTTACACATGCTCGTACTAGCGACGCGTCTGTCCTTGTACATTGCGGCAAAAGAAATCCAACCACTCTAATAGCTAGGTTCACTTTTTCGGAAATCTCGACCAATGAATGGGCAGCATGACATCGCTCTAGCTTGAAAGGGCGACAATATTGATTCCTAGTTCCGTCATCAAATAGCTCTTGTTCCCTCTAGAAAAGAGTCATGCCATTGGCTCGACCCCGTCCCACTAAATGGCCAACGAGAGTTCGTGTTGCGACAGAGACATTACCACATTTTGGAACCAAACGCGAACTCTCAGTTTCCAGTTTCGCCGTAGAAATGCGTTGAGATGGCTCTTGGGCCGTGTCCAATGAGAAGCATTCGAATACCGGGGATACGGGCCGAGTCAAACCGCGAACTTACGCTGCGGAATTGATTTTTTTGTCGGTAGGCCGTCATTCGACACAAGAAATTCTGCTCGGTCGACACACACAAAATTACCCAGCATCTACTATCCCACCATGTTGTTGCGCTTTGTTCCGACATTTGCTTACTTTTCATTACTCGTGCCCTTGGTAACCTGGGCTGGCCGTACAACTGTTTTGACCCACAAAAGTGCTTTGCACGTACAAAATGCCAACAGTCAGAATGCCTGCGTCGATGGCAGCCGTGGGGGCTTTTGGGCCGGCGGTAACAACTCCACACGGACGTCTTGTAGTTGGAAAGACGAAGCCCAGATAATTGCGGAGTCGACATACGAGCTGTCGTCACCGGCGGCCCCTGAGGCGGACAATTTGGGATCCAAATTGGGCGTTCCACAAACCATCGATGCGGCGCGATCGCAAGAGATTCTGGAACGCATCGCTAGCGCCCAAACTTACATGGACGAGGTAGTCGCCATCGACGAAAAGTACGCTAAAGTACGGGACTTGTGCGATAACAAGAACGCCAACTGTGCGTTTTGGGCGGTTATCGGCGAGGTACGTACCAAGGTGGACCTAATTGTTGCAGACAGTGATGCTATGAAATGATGATTTCTAATTTTTGGCGTTTTTGGACTTCTTTTGCTCCCTTCTTACATTAGTGCGAGAACAATCCTGGCTACATGAAATTGAATTGTGGTCCAGTTTGTAAATCGTGCGAGCAGCTTCACGTCGAAACCCGGTGTCCCATGGACCCTGACGCCGTCGATGCCTTGTACCCGGGAACCCTCACGCATATGTTCGAAGGCATCCTCGCCAACCCCGATTTCCAAAAGTATGAAATATCCGTCTTGTCTCGGCCGACACTAGCTCCTGGGGATACAGAAGAAACTGCAGACTACTTTGTTGGTGGCCCGTGGGTGATCATGCTCGACAACGCCTTGTCGTCGGAAGAGGCAGATCGACTGATTGAGTTGGGCGGTATTGAGGGCTACGAACGCAGCGCCGATGTCGGTCACCAAAAGGCCGACGGTACGTTCACAGCAGAAACTAACTCGGGCCGCACGTCGACTAACGCCTGGTGCCAACACGACTGTTACAAAGATCCAACGGCGCGCGCCGTCATGGACCGAGTAGCCAACATTACCAGTATTCCCGAAGTGAATTCCGAGTATTTGCAAATGTTACAGTACGAGAAATCACAGTTCTACCAAACTCATTCAGACTACATTCCTTATCAAGTGAATCGACCAACAGGTGTCCGCATTTTGACATTCTACTTTTATTTAAGCGATGTGGAAGAGGGTGGTGGTACAAACTTTCCCAAGTTAGGCCTCACCGTGACGCCGAAAAAGGGTAGGGCCGTGTTGTGGCCGTCAGTCTTAGATGATGAACCCAATCAAAAGGACGCCCGCTCCGATCACCAAGCCTTGCCGGTAATCAAGGGCGTCAAGTATGGTGCCAATGCATGGATTCACCAACGAGATTATAAGACATGGAGCCAGAAAGGATGCTAAGGAATCCTTTCTGGTGCGGAATTACATTTCAAAGGCCTCCGTCAAACATATCCATAAAAATTAACTTTTTCGTCTATATTTCACAGCTTGTGTACATTGTATATAAAACCTTTTTAAAGCGGTCCCCTTTCTCGATGGTCGTAGCGCAAGTTGCCAGGGGACAATCAGAGTGCACACTCTACGTTGTTCATATCGCCGCAGACCTCAAAGCATAGTACCAACACTTGCCTGCTCTCCATATTCATTTGTGATGGCCAGCATTTTCCGTTTCGGCAGGCAGCAAAGCTGACTCGACTTTGGTTCTGCAGTGGCTTTTGCTATAGCTGGAAGGAGACTTGTCGTTCGAGAAAACAACTGATACAACATAACCTACCCGACCATCTACTTACTATTAATCATAGCGGTGACTGTGACACGAAAGATACCAGACACCCGGATTTTCGATCGATCATCGGTTTGACCTCCCATAGTCCGGGGATGTCTTCGAACATCCAGAGCTCTCGAATGGAAAACCTTCGGCGTTCCCCGAGCCGCCGCCGTACTCATGACAACCCACGAGGGCTCATCACTAATGCAACACAAAACCCTTTGCTAGGATATACGTATTCTTTGGATTCCGTCAGGCATGAAGTCGTCAACAGGGCTTGGGATCGGAGTGGCGTTGCTCTACGGCTGTACCGCAGCAGTGGCGTTCACACCCACTCACTCTGCCACGATACCACCGCCAACGCATTCCTCTCCAGCCTTGCAAGGGATATTGCCGACCTCTCGGGCATGCCAGATTCCCCAAGGCTGTCCAAGTCTGGATAGGCTGCGTTCACCTACACAGACTTCGACGGCATTGCAGGCAGTGCCTGGCGGCAGGAAACATGCAACCACGTTGGCCGGTCGCCTTTGGCCCGCTATTCGAAAGTTCTATATTACTCCAGCAAAATTCAAAGCCATCGTTGCTGCCGTTGTGCACATAACCGATTGGCAAGACATTATCTTGATAGGAATCGTGGCCTATGGTATAAATCCACTGGCTAGACTGACCTTCGATATGATGTCCGACGAAAAGAAAGAAAAGCGAACGTACTTTGATCGGAAGCGTTTTGGTGTCGCTTCGACCATTGCACAAATCGCTCGTGTTTCGCTGTCCGTCTACATTTTCGACGTCATATGCGTGATTTTGACAACACTGGATTTTGAATTTCCCACGAAATGGATGCTGCCACAGGCCTATTCCAAGATTGCGTATTCTACTTGGTTCTTACAGCATTTCATTCTGTGGAAACGAATGGCACTGTGCAAATGGTTCAAGGTGGATCCCGAAGACATGGGCCGGATCGAGCTCCTGGATCGGGTTGTATCAGGTTTGGCAGGAGCTACTTTCAGCTTGTTTTTGTTTGATTGGTTGTCGATAAGAATGGGGTTTGCCAGTACGTAACATGTTGCCTCTCGCTGTACTTATTTACGTGACGCTTGCTCACAATATATCATTCTTTTCTTTCAACGTACATACTACATCACCTCAGTGAAAGGTATCTTTGCTTTTGGCAGCGTCGGTACTTTGGCATTTACATTGGCGAGCCAGGGTCTGGTAACACAGCTCATTTCAGGACTTTTCTTGACGGCGACGGACAAAATGTACGTTGGCGATGCCGTCCAATTTGGTGACGGCACGTCGGGAAAGATTATACGCATGGGATGGATGAACACTTTGATTCGTAACGGAGACAACACAATTACCAACGTCCCCAATGCCATGCTCGCCAACCAAAAAATCACCAACCTCTCCCGTCTACGCCAGTGTCAAGTCAAACAAGTGCTCCGTTTCCATTATGATAATGCCGATCTACTGCCGGAAGTTCTCGAATCGATCAAAACCGAAATTAAACAATCGTGCCCCAAGCTAATTGATGGAAATCGTCCGTTCCGCGTATTCTGGACCGGTTACAACGAGGATCACCTGGAAGTTATGGTCGATACGCATCACTCCATTGCTCCTATCGGTGACGCCTACTGGATTAACCGCCAAAAAGTCCTTATGGCTATCAATCGTGCCGTTAAGAAGCACAACGTCGAAATCGCGCAAATGTACAGCTTTGCCACTTCGGGAAGTGAACCAAGCTGGCGCGTGATTCCAAAGTCCACGATGACGATTAATCCCAAAAAGGAAAGCGCTTCGAAAGAATAGTCGTTCATGACGTCTGTTCTGGCGCCAAGCAAGGTTTCCGAAAGATTGCGCCATTCTAATATTGGTCGTTTCCATGGATCGATCCCATTTTTGACCACGCCAAGTGTGAGACTCCTGGAAACCAGCAGTAGCTGCCCGTACATGGGATACTTTGCATCTTGACTATACTTCCATTGATAGTCTAACCATTGTATTGTCATGCAAGAGTTAGTCAAGCTAGCTAAGAAAATAAGATTGCTTCTCTAGAGAGTTTTGTGACAGAGGTAGAGTAGTAACTATCTTGTGAGGTAGAGGGGTGCGTCTGATTGTGAGTCGAAAGTAGTTATGGAATGACTGTGAATTAACGACGACACCTACCCTATTTCTAACTGTTAGTCAATAAATTCTGTTCTACTAGCTCTACCATAGCTACTAGTGTTTACATGAGACGGAAAGTCGTCTGCGAAACAGCAACCATCTTTTCGCCAGGCTAACAGTGAGTGTAAGTGCCTGTGAAACACGATCGCTACCGAGCGAAGTCAATCACACGCCGAAAGTCGCTCGTTAGCGTGTATTATAGCGGCACAAATACCCTCGCTAGCAGTGTAGGCAACACTTCACTTTCGGTTAACACCAAGTAACAGTAAGGTAGTTCAACCGTACACGGCTTGTTGATGGCCCCAACTAGCACATTGGCAACCAACGTATTCCATCTAAAAAACAGACTTCTGAATTTTGGAACGCAGTCTCGTGATGGGACCAGCTTCGAAACCAGCAACAGCGTTTGCTGGATCAATCGACCAGAGTCCCTGGGCAACTGTGGGACCCCGTCGCGAAGACTCCCTGCATAACGATCATCACATGAACAACATCAATCCTTCCAGTGATCCAACGACACTGGCGCGGAATCAAACACGATACCATCCACAGCGAGAGACTTCCTGTGGAGCGAGAGTCCTGCGAGGGATCATTCAAGCATGGCTAGTCGTGGACCTTTTGGTGGGTTTAATGCTGGTTGTGTATTCTGCGTGGTTGCAAGAGGAACGTAGCGTTGCCGGTAAAGGGGCTGATCCGGAACCGAGCGATGATTCTTCTCCGCCGCACACACTACCGCCGCGGTTGCTCATCACCGTGACGTTGGTAACGGGTAGTCTTTTGCTGATTCGGAGTGGGACCGGATGGATGGGGCTGCTCCTCGTTGATCACCCTTGTCGACAATTCTTGTTTGGAACTTCAACGGTCTTATCTTTGGTGGTCTCTTTCTTGGACTTTGGACTGAGTTCCGTATCGTGGATGAAACGACGAACGATTCGGAATCTCTTAGAACAGAGCTGGGCGTTTCCGTCTTTTTTAAAAGTCGTCCACGACGCGATTGCTTTCCACTATCATTACGTATGGATGATACTTTTGGGTCTGGCGTTTGGGGAATGTCTGCGATATCTCGTTTTTGAACAATACTTCTCGGTTGCCGTCCGATACGAAGATTGGGAGGAGGATGCTCCCAGCGCTACCGATACCGTGCAGCACACGCCACGGAGTCTGCGCCGACTACGTCGGCCATGGTGGTGGTCCAGTACTTCGCAGCTGGAGGATGACAGTGACGGTTTGCGCCAATCACTATTATCACCAGGCGTTCCTCGTTGGGTTTCCAATCGACAAGATGGCGAGTACGACGAAACCACCGGTGTGACACCACCCCGCCGCCGTGCAAAGCGATCATGGTTGGCCTTTTGGAAATCGTCGTCGCGAGAAAACCTAAGGGACGATGGGTCGGTAGATTTTGCCTCGGTGCAGGAGGAATGGGCGAGTCGGGCGGAAGAAGATCCGTTTTGGTGGTCACGGGACGACACCGAAACGGCGTTGCATTCGGTGGATCGTCCCCGTCGGGATCCCGATACATCCTGGATCCACGAAGAAGAAAAGTAGTAATGAAAACGTGGTACTGATTATTGCTGTAATTAACAAAGCTGTTGCAGTGTTGCCCACATTTAGTGCTTTGGTGCGGGGGATAGACTGCCCTCCGAGTCGTAAACCGACCCGTCCCTATGCCGGTCACTGCGTCCGTGTTTGCGGTACGAGCGATCCTCGCTGTGACTGCGGTCTCGGTGTTTGCGTTTCTTTTGTGTTTTCCGGTCCCGCCGCCGTTGTTCCTTTTCGGCGATTCTATCGGCTTCGCAGTCGTCTTCAAGTGACTGAAGGAGAGCGCGCGGTACTGGTTTGGAATGTAAAAAGTTGCAGTAGCCTTGTCGGGCGCACTGGTCTTCGTCGTAGTCACGACAACGGGCTTCGCGAAAGTCCGTCACGGGCGAGAATTCGATGATCATGGGTCGTCCGTCGTAGTACCGTCCGTTCATGACCTGTAAGGCGTCACTGGCTTGTTCTTCATCCGCAAACTTGACGTAGACGTGTCCGATCATGTGATCCCCGAGATTATCGACGACGTGCATTCCTTCAATGCGTCCGAATTTGGAAAACTCGACGTAAAGGTCTTCGAAAAAGGCAAAAAAGTCTTCCTGTGCCTGTCTGGGGTCGACGTGTGCATCGCCACCGTGAGCGGCGCGCAGTTCAGCTTGTCGCGTGGGATGTCGGTACAGGTGCTGCACCAGGAGAGTCTGCGAAAAGGCCGGTTTGTGGTGCAGACGACTGCAGCGGTCCGAATGGCGACAGGCACCAATTTTGAAGTAAAACGGACAATTGACCTTGTCTTCTTCCGTGCCGTGAATGCGAGCCAAATGTTGCGCCATGCTATCGGCTGTGCGTGTAACGTGCCGTTGAAAAGAAAGCGGAATTGGTGTAATTGTAAGCAAAGGGTACACGCTTTTTTGTGTCCATTCCAGCCACGTTGTGAATGTGTGTGTGTGTATTGTTCATACACACCGACACCCACACCCCCAACACCAATCCTACCTCGACCCTCGCAAGGGATTTTTACGATTGACCGTCACAACGACGGACTTGTTTGGGGGCGAATGGACAGACGTGTGCAGCCCCAAACGGACGTCGCACAGTTGGTACCGACAGCGCCTGACGGACTGTCATACATAACAGTGAGAATGTGCTTCGAGGCTTTTCCATCACAGACGGTCCATAACAGACGGTCCAAGTCCATCCAAAAAGGAGAACATCCAACGAACAGTGTTGTCATGTTGGTGATTGACTGTGTGTGATGAGAAAAGTGGTTGTTGTTGGCTCTCTCGCCGTCAAACTAACTGTAACATACTGTTCACCAAGACGAGTACTGTAAACAGGGAATGTAAGCGCTACATTCCTATCTACATCCATCCCAGCAATCACAGTAGAGAGGAACATGAGTAGGGACCAGGAGGACATTCACCGTGAGGAAAGCAGTCGCGATCGGAGTACCACGCCTGCAGCTACGTTAACGCCTGCGGCTTTGGCGGAACGAGGGGAGACTGATTGTCTCCCGCCATCGAAGGAAGACGACGAGGAGGAACAACGTCGTCGTCGTCGACGCCGCCGTTCGCCGTCTGGTTCCTCGTCCGTCCACCGCAGAGATCAACGGCAGCGGAAACGATCCACTACGCGACACCGTCGCTCCGATTCCGTTTCTTCGCACGATTCTCGACAACGGACCAAACGGCATCGGAAGAAATCCAGACGTCGGTCCGATTCCGCCGACGAGACGAATCGCAGTCGGAGTAGGTCGAGTGAACCCCACCGCCATCGCGACTCCCGTACGACTTCCTCCAAACACCGCCATCGGAAGCATCGCAAACATCACGGTGACCGCGACTCGGATTCGTCGTCTGCGGAGGACGAATCCAGACACCGCGACGAGCGGCGCCGACGCCGTAAACACGAATCGAAAAAGAAATCCAAGTCCTCCACCCAAAAGCGCAAACACAAGCACCGGAGGGATCACAAGGACGACCAGGAGAGTAATGATGACTCGACTGGTCTGCCCGTCTTTGGAAAATACGGACTCCTCAAACCCTCCGATTTGCACAAAATGAAACGGTCCTTTGACGTTTGGATGGCCGAAGTGCAGGGCATTCCGGCCTTCAACGGTCCCAAATGGGAACTCCAGCAGTACTTTGCCACCTACGTCGAAGACTACAACACAGCCACCCTGCCACATAAAAAATACTATGATTACGATAAGTGGGAAATCGACGAGTATCAGAAACAACAACAGCACGAGCAATTACACTTGTCCAGCCTTGGGGGTGCAGCCTCGGCAAGGGCGGACCAGCGACAACACGAACTGGAACAACAGCAACGTACCCAGCGCAAGCGTCAACAAGACATCGAGCTCACCAAGACGCTCATGAACACGGAAAAGGTACAGGAAATGAAACAGCAGGCGGATTTGCGCGCAAAGATGCAAATTGCTTACAAAATGGGAGACACAACCACCTACGAACGACTCAAGGAGAAATTGGGACCCGAGAAGTAAACATAAGCCGATCGTTTTGCTTTAATCACTATGCACCGTCGGCGGCTCTCTTGTGACGAAGCTTCATTGATCGATCGTCGATTGGTCTTGCGTGTCTTTCTCCTCCATGACGTTTAATTTGCCATCCAGAAATCGTTGTATAATATCTAAATCGTCCAGGATTTGATCCGGCTGCCGACAACCCACCACCAGCTTGTCAAAGACCTTTGCTTTCAGAACAAAATCGAGTCCGAATTCTTGCAGTCGCGTGGTGGGAGGCAAATCTTCGTATACGGGGACCTCTTTAGTACGTTTCCCATGGTTTTCGCCGTGTTGGAGCAACTTGCGGGTATTTCGAGCAATTGCGTACCGCACCGCCATACTATAGGCAGCGAAAAAGCTTTGCAGGACACGGGCCGTTTCGTCGTCGTAGGATTCGAACGTGTCGTGAATGAGAGGGATAATCTTTTGGTAGAGGTCCTGTTCGTGGGCTCGGAACGAACGTAGATTGTCCAACCCCACGTCGACATCGTGCAATAAACTTTGCAATAGTTTGCAGCCGTCGAGTGTCTCCCGCTGATCGGCCGAAAGTTCGATTCCGTCCTGTTTGGCTTGCAAGATTTCTTCGGCATCAAAGTGTTGCAGGGCGCTTTTGAGCGCCACGTCGTAGAGTTCTGGTGGCGCAGTCATTTCGTTCGTCCAGCTGAGTTTCTTTTCCATGGTGGCTGGCATTTGGTAATCGGCAACGACAAAGGGGTGTCCGGTGCCGGTTCCTGCGTCGGGATAGCACGTGAGTGGGCGCATGCAGTGGAGTTCCAGGTGCGGGAGGAGGTCAGGGTCGACGGAAACGGCGGCGTGGAGGTCGCGCGCGACCGCCAAACCGTTGGTCTCCAAAACGTTGGCGGGTATTTGTACTACGGATAGCCGGGCGGCGTGTCCCAAGGTATCACGAACGTGTGCGGCGGCTTGGAGTATGGTGCGGTAGTCCAAGTGGAGGGGATGGGTGGACGGTAATCCGAGTCCGTTGCTGGCAATGCCGTAGGAGGCAATGGTGCCGGCCTGGATTTGTTCTTCCAGGGCCAGAAAGGCATCCTGCAAGCGTTCCTTGATGCGATTTTGTCGTTGTTCGGGGGATTTATCTTGCATGAGTATGACTTGGACTTCGGGATTGTGGAGTAACGGAACGATGCGTAAATCGTGCGGCGTGGTGGTATTCAGTAGTGGCGAGGCTTGTATGGCTTTTTGCAGATATTCCTTACCGACGTTGTGGACGACTTGCGATTTGGTGGCGGCCTTGGGATCCGTACCTTCCGGAGCGGGGATATCTTCTACGTGAATATCGAGTGGCAAAAAGAAGGTAGCCGGACTGTGGGTGGTGGATCGGACGGCATCGTCGTTCTGGCTAGCGCTGGCGACGACATCCGCTTCACCCCGAGGCGGTGCAATGGTCCGGTAGCCCACACGGGTCAAGACAGTGACGGCTTGGTTGTTGGGACGGTCCGTCCCGGTGGGTTGGTGCATTTGTGCGTGCTGGTAAGCCTGCAGTAACGCGGCTTCTCCTCCGTCTTGTCCCGCTTCCAGAGTCGTAACGCCCTGCTGCAAGGCCGCTTGTACGAGTTCTTGGTAACGCGCCGGTTCCATTTGCGACCATTTGTGTCCTCCCAGGGCCAGAACGTCTCGGGCTTGCAGTGTCACGGTGTTGTTGCTGTTGGTAGTAGTAGCATTAGGAGTCGTCGTGGTACTACTACAGCGAGTCGAGACTGTTGTCGCTCCTGGCGTTGCGGAAGTATAGTCGGTCGTTGTTGCGGTTGTCGTTAGGGTCCGACGCACGCATCCCAGCGAGTGTGTCGTTGACAGTCCCGTGGGTCCCGTCCGTCTCACCAGACTCGTTCTGGTCGTCCCCACCAGTACGGGCACGAACCGCAACATTTGGGTCTCCGTTTGAAAAAAGCGTCTCTCTCCCACAGGCACACTTGTTCGGATGAATTTCTCTAACACACTCGAAACTTGTTGGAGAGTCTCGTGGACTGTAAATTCAACTTGATTGATTTGATTTGGTAGCTTGCTGGGAAACAAAGGTTAACACCCGAGAGGTAGCGAATGCAATGCAATGCAATGCAACGCAACTGCAAGAGGGAACGGCGGAAGTGTAAGAGCACCCAAGATGGACGGCGAGTCCAATGGCTCTCCGGGATTCGGAAACGATCAGGGATTCACCGTCACCGTCACCGTCACCGTCACTGCTCTACTACTACTACTACTACTGGCTTTCGGTACCACGGTTCACAGTCAGTAGTAACCCTATCCGATGATTCGGTCCGGCCATGCAAACCCGGATTTGGGTTTTACGAGATATCCTCTAGCCTGTCCTTAATAGGGTTCAAAAGCAAGGGTTTTCTCAACGGCTAGCTAGAGCTCACAGTCATTCACAGTCAACTACTACCCGCACAGGATACGTGACCAGACGTGTGAGATCCGCGTCTAACGGTCATCGATCGTTCCCGTGGGAAGCTTCACGCGTTGGATACGAAAGTCCCCAACGCCAACGACTACGTCGTCGACCCTCACGAAGTCGACCATGGAGGGAGAAGGAGGGAACACCACCACACACATCATTGACTGTGAACAACGATAGACGACAGACGACACGCGAGTAACTGTAAGTTATCTCCATTTGCACTCCAGGGGGACGACATTCGCAGTCATTACCTGTCAGCAACGTCCACGTTCGTTGCGAACCGACGCACTTTCAGTTCCCATTTTCCCTTTACGTTCGCTAGCTAGCTAGCGAGTGTGAGTGAGAGACCTGGACGGGTAACTGGAATCTTAGTCACAGTCAATTGTTCACTGTCAAGTCGCCAACACAACTGAATCGGTTGATTGATTGATTGCTTGTGAGAGATTGTTCGAAAGAGAAAAGAGACCTCTCGGACCGTCGACCCCACACGGTGAACCCGTCTACGCAGACACACACCAAACAACAACAACAACAACACACACATCGGAGTAACGTAACGATCTACCATGCTCGCGGCGGACAAGCTGCAGCTGCAGTCGGCCTTGAAGCAGCAGGCGACGGCACTCAAGGAAAAGGAATTCAATCTCCACCATTCCAACCTCATGACTGTCGGGACGCAAGCCGCCGTCCTCGCCGGTCTCGACATTACCATGTTCATTGAATTCAATCCCCCGGCAGAAGACTCCTGGGAGGAAGACTACCGATCGCTTGGTCACGTACTCCGGATGGTCTATTACGGTGTGATTGTCGGCGCCTTTTGCGCAAACATGATGGTGGTGGCACACACCACGGCGCTTTCCGTACTCGGTGCCGGACTCGCTCTGCGTGGACCGGACGGTAGTATGATGACCGCCACGGACGGATTGTACCAGGAACGCAATTCCGTCTTTCGAGTCTTCGGGGCGGGCCTCGCCCTCACCGTAGGCAGCGTCCTCGTTTCCGTCTGGCTACTCCTCCGCTGGGAAGCCGCACTCGTCTGTTGGATCGTTACGCTCATTACCTGTCGCACCATGTACACCAATTACCGACGAGTAGCAGCCCGATTCGATTACGACGAATCCGAGACGGTCGACTTTCGAGACATTATGGAAGGACCAGCCGCCATTCGCGGTGTCCCCATGTACGGAAAGCCCTCCCGGAGAAAGGTCCTCCAAGCCGCCGCCCTGTTGCAGAGACAGTTGCCCGTCCAATCGAATTACTATTGCCGGAAAACAACAGCAACCGATGAAATCAACGCCAGCTACGATGCTTCGGAAACAGGGGACGACTACGACGACCACGATGATGATATTGATGCCGATTGGAACCACCGTCGTCCTGATGTGGAGAGTCAACAGATGCTGGCACCGAGGAAACGATCGGCGGGAGAAATTAAGCGACGGAACAACGGCAATGGTAACGGCCTACGTACGAACACACGGGATCCGATACAGACCGTTTAGCCAGTCCGTCAAGGTGCTTTTGTAGGGCGTGCTGTGCCGTCCACCGCTAGTTTTTTGAGATCCTTGCCCCTAAGGGAACGCACTTGCGTAGGTTGCGTACGCGTACGTACAAGTCTAGACGACCGAATGTAACATACGTTAGACTCGATTTTACCAGGCTTTTGCACGGTTACGATAGATTCGTTGCCAACAGCTTTCGTTCGACACCCAGCGAGGGATGCTTCCGAAGTGCGTCATGTTCATTTGTTGGTACACACGCTTTTTACGCGGTATTACGTTGCGACGAATCCACCAAACGTCGGACGTTTGTCGTGATCCTTCGATACGCACGGTAGCGTTCGTACCGATCACACCCTGATACGTGCCTGCCCGTACCCACCGAAAGGAATCGTACCGGTCCTGGGCAGTAGTAGTGGTGGACGCCTGGTGTGCGTCGTAGGACGGTCGGGAGGGTAGTTTTGGACCCTGTGTGCCCATAAAGTGTTGCATGGCGGCCTGTAGTGCTCCGGGGCCAGTCACGAACGGAACATACTGATTTGTAACGTCGTGCAAGTCCAATAGTCGGTGCAAACAACTCTGAATCCACAAGTACACGAGGGGATGACGCGGGGCGGCCGCCGCGAAATATTGCGACAAAAAGCCGCCACTTTCGACCACGAACATAGCTTGGTCGAGATTGGGGCGAATGGTACTAGCGTTAAAATAGGGACCCGGGGCATTGTCCATGTCCGTGTAGATGCCTCCGTATTCCCAGAGAATCAATGCTCGCCACAAGTCGGCCCGAGCCGCCCCTGACACGGTGCACTCCAGGGCCTGGGACAAGTGAGGGAATTCCGGCCACTCACGATGCAGCAAACGCTCCATGGCGACGTCGTTGTGAATTAGGAGAGAATGATTCGCGAATCGCCACGTTTCTACGTTAGCGGCGAATGATTTGGTCATGCAACGGGATTTACTCGTGATGTGAATAACGCGTGGAATTTGGTTGTCAAAGGAAGGGCTTTCCGTACCGTGTTCCGGAAGAATGATGGTATCCGGGACGAGCACCAAGTTGCGGGGACAGGATATTTTGACGTCTGTTTGTACCAGTTCCCGCAGTAAATCAGTGGAACGTGGCAAAGACGTGTCTGGGTCAAACGGTTCAAGCCACAGCCCCGTCGTCGTCGCGTTGCTCACGGAGTTGGTTACGGACGTTCCCGTGGATTCGATTGACTGTGAATACACAGTGATTGGGTTGTCTGCTAGATCCGCTATGGTTGTGAGGAGGCTACCACTGTTGTTGCACTGCAATGCCTTAAACAGCTGATGGATCAGCGCAGCCGAGACTACGTAGACCGCAAGAGTAACGTATCGGACCCCTCCTCGGAGCAGCGCCATTTCGTGAAGCGAGCAGTCCCAGGGAGAAGCAGTTGGAACGTTCAAGGTTCCTGTTGCCCTCTTATTGGCGGTCTTTCAGTGATCACGCTGCTGTGGCACATCGGCGCCTTGTTGGATACTCCTCTTTGCGGATATCAACCAATCCGTTCCGAATGTTATGGTACGATGATCGTTCGCATCGGATTTGCATCGACATTCCCGTATAAGTGTGGGGATGACCCACAAAGACCGACCCTGACCCTGCCGATGAGCTCGATCACGAACGATCCTACCCGTCACAGGTCAATCGTAGATTTCAATTGAATCCGGGTTTCCCGTGTCCGATATCGCCTCTGGCTGTAAACCCGCAGTCGGATTGCGACGCTCGCACCTATTGACATCAATACCGGAACGCCAACGGTCGCGCTGAGAATTTACTGTTAGAGGCACATTACGCATAGCACCGAAGCTTGTGTGACTGTGATTAATCCTCGTGGTCTAGCCTTTGATTCGCTTTCGACTCGCGGCTGTTTCGTACTGAAAAAGCAACGAGTACTAGAACTTTCGAGATGGCTTCTGGAGATGAATGGTGCACGATCGAGTCCGATCCTGGAGTCTTTACCGAACTGCTGGAGCAGCTTGGTTGCCCGCGCGTTGAGCTTCAGGAGCTTTGGAGTTTGGACGAAGACTCGCTGGCGCAGCTGACTTCATCCACCAACCGTGTCTACGGTCTTATCTTTCTGTTTCAATGGATTGGAGAGACGCAGAAAGAGCACGCCACGACGCAGACACCTTTAAATGAAGATGATATTCCATCCAATCTGTTTTTTGCCCATCAAGTCACCACCAACGCCTGTGCAACGCAAGCCATTTTATCCGTCGTACTCAACGCCGACTTGGAGGAGCAAGAGCTGGGGTCAACCTTGGCGACCTTTCAGTCATTTACCGCGTCGTTTCCTCCCAATCTCAAAGGCGTAGCTATATCTAGTTCGGACGAAATTCGAACCGCACACAACGCCTTTGGGAGGACGGACGCATTTCTGCATGAAGGCAAGATCCATAAGCCTACCGGCGACGAAGAAGCCTTTCATTTTGTGGCGTATGTACCGCAGAGCAATGTTCTCTACGAGCTTGACGGTCTACAGAAGGGACCCATCGTCGTTGATACCGTAGGAGCAGAAGAACAGGAAGCCGGCGCTACGGGCTGGCTAGACATTGCCCGAAAGGCCATTCAAGATCGTATGCAGCAATTGGGAGGTGAAGGATCGATCAAATTCAACCTCATGGCTGTAATTGAGGACAAACGTGTGCTGTTGGAGTCCCAACTGGCTGATACGGCCGAGTCGGATCCACAGCACGATCTCTTGCTGTCTCAAATACGAATGGAACGCGACAAACGAGAATTGTGGAAGGCGGAGAACCAGCGGCGGCGTCACAACTACGTCCCACTCTGTGTCCAACTTTTGGAAGAATTGGCCAGGGATGGATCACTCCGCGGCTTAATTGAAGCGGCAAAGACAAAGCATGTGGAAAACCGAAGACGCGCTCGGGAACTGAAACAGAAATCTGCAAGTTGATGAGTCATGACGTGACCTTAAACGTCGGCAAGAACGATGTTGTTTTGAGTGCCAATAAAATAAACAGTACAAAGATCTAAAAATGGGTCCATTATTATTCAAATTAAAATGGCTGTCACAGGAGCTTGGTGAAGATACAATGAATCTCAACTTCTAGCCTCCGCAAGGATCTTTGGACCAAGTCGTCGATGGAAAATAATGTCCAGCGAATCTTTTGATGGGCTTCCGTTACAACTGCAAAACCACCAATTGTAAATGGATGGTGTGCCAATAGAGGTATGTGTTCAAAATAAGAGCCTTACAGGGCAAGGCCAACCTACTGCGAGCTGGATGTGCCGCTGGAATTCGTCCGGTCCAAGGACTTCTCGGCAATAGACTATTCGCCTCCTATCACTAATTCTTCCGCGGAGACTTCTTCTGGGACTCGTCTTTCCTACTACCTCAATGTACCGCAAAGCTTTTCGCAAAAAACGCAACTCCTCTCCCGATGGAAGACCCAAATACCTGGCAATAAGGCGCTTAAGGTTTCGGATGTTTCGGCTTCTACATTTAAGATGGGCAGGTGCGAACTTCGCGAGGGTGCCACATATGCAGTCGCAATGGCAAAGCCTTACGAAAAACGTTGAGAAATCCATGGTGTAGGTCAAGCTTACCTTCACATACAGGTGGAGTTCTGGCCTTCTGTCACAAAGTATAGACGACTCTACTGCCTACGGATGCGAAGCCAATGCGCTAGCTTTTTTTGTTCATGGAGCCAATGGGTCGTACAATGGGCACCGAGTAGCCTGGATACAGACAGTGTGTGGTCGATCCGTGAGCTTGATTGGTTATTTTTCTGTATAATAGGAAAAGAAGCTGCCAAGAGTTTAGAGAAATCATGTAATTTGCCAACATGTTCGTCGTCTACAGAACGCAAGAGTGTGACATTGAAATGAAAGTCATTCACAGTTAAGCAGCTGTATGTAACCTTAGGGGTCATGGTCTTCTTTCCCGCTGATGCATCTTCGTTCAAGATGTCGACAAACGGAAAGTCGGCCTATTTTTTTAAATAAAGGTTATCGCTTGTCCCTCTTGAATATGTTAGTTGCGTAGCGTCAGTATCAAATTGTGCAGTCACAGTCAAAAATTACTATGTTAGAAGGAATATAGCGAGGCTGCTGTCTATCGCGTCTCTATTGGCTCATTGGGTCCTTCGCGAACCCACCTACAATCTAGACCACATATGTACTCTATCTTATAACTCGCAGCAATCTGTTAACTAACTATATGTTGGTAAAATATTACCAATAGAGACAGAATGTTCCATTTAGAGCTAAAAATAGCCGTTGTTTTTCGATGAGTTCGAAATGTTGCGATTCACGGCATCTTTTTCGCAACCAACGACAAACATAACATTTTTGATAAGAAGCGATCAAACAAAAAAATTGGTTCTAAAGGATATAGTGCAAGAGCAGGATTCTCTTCTTTTTTCGACTGATGATGTTCTACCTAAAGCAATCACTGGGCGTCGCATTGCTTTTGGCTTGTGTGATTGCTACGACCCTGTTCCAGTTTTGTGCCTTTCCTGGCCTATCACTGCATCAGGCACCAGTTGCAGTGCGCCTTTCCAAAGTCAAAGAGAAACTTAAACAAGAAGATTCCAAGTCGCTACGACCAGACCCGGGAGCCCTTCACCAAGAGAGTGGAGCATCGACCGCGCGGGGTAGATGCGCCATCAATCTATTTGTGTTACCCAGATCTTTCCAATCTTTAGTATTGCCTTCGCTTGTTCAAAATGTGCTATCTCCCAACTCTCTTTACCAATGTGACTATTTTGTGCATTACTACTTCTTGACATATGAAGAAGCTGGACGGTCGGGCCTTGGTGGCCGCATTGATCCGGACGAAATCTTGCTACTGGAACAAGCTGTTAGAGATGTCTCGCCAAATTCGGTCATCTCGTTTCGTTTTGATCACGAACAGGCCTTTTGGGATAAATACCAGCCATTCATTGACAAGATACGGACGGCCAACGATACAGATGGACGCTATTTGTATTTTCCTTGGCGTGATACATCGTACGTTTATCCACAGACGCTAGATAATATTGTCAAAATGTGGCACAGCATTGAGTCGGCTTGGGAAGTAATGACGAAGCATGAACTTGCGACGTCTCTGCGGTACGATCGCGTCGCCGTGCTGCGCTCCGACGTTGTATACATGACGCCAATCGACGTTTTTCAAGTCAACCGGCAACCAATCAGTGACAGTGACCGAGTGGCTGTGGTTCCTGCCTTTGGTAGATACCCAGTCAACGATCGCATGATTGTGGGACCGCGAGATGCTGTGGAAATATGGGCTGCACAGCGATTCGACCGGCTGGAGACGCATATAAAGTTTGTGCAGGAGAATCATCCGGGATGGGGTATGCATTCGGAAAGATTCATCAAATGGACGATAAATCCGGCCATTCGAGATAGCAACACAACCATAGTCGAAGACGACAATATATGCTTTTTTCGCGCCCGTGCGGACGAGACGGTGAAGATCAATGATTGTGAGGACGGTAAGAGTGCAGTTGCTGCTCCATCGGTTGCGGAGAATTCAGGTGAAAGCAAGGTCGACCTGTTGGAGTCAATCCTGGGTCGCAAGTGCTTGGTCCGACCACCAGATTCAGCGTCTACTAGTTTGCAATGTCCAAAAACGCCGGTGTGACGATACTTTCCTCCCGGAATCGAATTCCACTGACTGACTGTGAATTCTCTACTGGTAGTACCGTTTCATGTCGCTTCCCTCACGAAGAAATCATTTTCTCTTTCCGCTCTGTTTCGTATCTTTTGGCTCAACGACAGTCCGCGTTCCTCGTACTGACAGTGATTGACTTTTTCGATTCTCGATTGTGCTTCAGGAAAAGCCTCGTGCTGCTCTTTCACTGTTGTGTGTTTATGTACTTTTAACTGACAGTTACTATGTTATCTTTCGGCTAACATTTTCAACTCCAAGCTACACAGTCTTCTCTGTGGGCTAACTATTTCTACGGTGCTCATCTTTGACACTATGCCTCTCCTGGGTGACAGCCAGACGGTAGACTAGGATCGGCATCGATTGCGTTTTTGGTGTCTGTCTGTTTGGGTGCGTGAAACCAGAATTAATAGCTCACGAACACTTGAGAAGCTTCCAGCCGAACCAGACTCGATCGAATGAGTGACTGTGAACTATTCCAGATGAACTCTCCAACCGGCTCACCATATTTGTGTTCGCAATGCCCAGTGAGACAGACCAACCACAACTGATCGAATGGATGTCCTAACGGAACAGACTCACAGTAGAGGTTGGAGTCAACGATTATTCACGGAACGTAGACTGTCTGGCTAAAAGTTGTAAGTACAAACGTGTTCTCGAGGAACACGTTCGATCTGAAGCAAAGATTGCGCTTCGGATAACGTCCTGTGCTGGAAACCTTCCATCGCCCCAGATTATCGCTGGTGAATACCGTCTATTCGGTTTACTTGCGGTTGCTGACATAAAACGAATAGACCAAGGGGAAACTACGACAGCCTTACAATCCAGCTTGTCATGGGCGCTCGCACCTTCAATTCCCGGATGTCCACGGGAGCTTCGGATCTCTTACTACCCTTGGTGGTGACCAGTAATCGTGCACAGACTGATCCTACCGCAGTGACAATGGCGACAATTCCACAGACGTTCGATGGTCAAGGCGATGCCTCTCTGGATGAACTGGAAACCCACTTGAATTCAATGGGACCGGGCATCGGCACAGGTCTCCGGGACACGACGATCAGTACGCCCACACGCCCCCGCCGTAGAGCTTTGTCATATCCTAACGTTACGACTGCCGAAAACTCTACTCTGCTGTACTGCGTATCGACCTTGCAAGCTATAACGCTTGCCAGCTTTAGCTTTTACTGGATTCTGCGTTCCTTCCACGAGGGTTTCCAGTCCCTACAGACTACACTTCTCTTGTGTGTGGGACCAATTACACAGGTTGGTTGGCTTGGCTGGCGCTGGCAAAGCCTTCCACGGCGTCTCTTCTACAGCCCTGCGGACGACGCAATATCAACGTCCTCGAATGCTTCGCAGCAACAACAAAACCTTCAACTGATAAGTTTGCTCCCACTCCTTTCGTTCACTTTGCAACTTGGTCTCTACGGCTCTGTCTGGAAAGCAACACGAGCTTTGGTTGATTCCATACCGAATTGGGTATTCTTTAGCTTGCAAGCCTTACGCATCGGTTCCATCGTTGAGCCATACTACCTCCTTGCTTCTGGTAGCATCAATTCTACAATGCCAGGAGCTTGCAAACTGACATGTACAGCAGCGTGGAAACTTTTGGATATCATACAGGGGGTTTCTGCGCTGATCATAAGCTGGGGAGACGCCAACAATGTCGATCCCATGTTGCTTTTGATATGGAGTGCGACAGCGGTGTTGTTGTTTGCTGCCGAATGGTTTACGGAATGGGCATGTAAGACCTTTGTCTTGCCGCCTTGTGGTGGTGTCTCTTGCTGTTTGGTGGATCCGTCAATGGCTTTCAACACGATTGTTTACCATGACCCATGCCCAAATACTTCCAAGACTTATCTTACCACCCGCGTGCTCGTCGCTCCTGGTCTAGCATGCTGGAGTGCTCTTCTAGCTGCTACCATTCTTACGAAAGGCGTCCCCGACGATTGGGTGGATTGATTTAGCTACGCGGTCGTGCAAAAGATGTGCCTAGTCGTCATCTATTCGTGAAAACAGATTGGGCATCATTGCAGTTAAATGAATCGACAAAGACGACTCGCGCTACGTTTACCCTGCGCTCCTTGCGTACTTCGTGGTGGAGGCTTTCCTAGGGCCTGAAGCCTGAATTTTTAGGTCCAGTACCGTCCACGGCTCGTAAAGCGTTGTGTGGTAGAATGGATCCAACAACGAGCCATGTTGACTCGAAGACTCGAGGTATTGAACAATAAAACTTTTTTGGGCGTTCCAAAAGACAATTTGAAATTACCAACAACCGAAACTACCGATGAAAGGGAAAGCTCTCAAAGAATGCCCCTATGTTCATAATCCACAATCTTACGTTTTCTTTTACTTTACGCAAACTCCGTTTTCTTTACTGGTAGTGTTTCAATCGAGATGCGGGTGTCTCGTCTGCGCTTTTGGGCAATTCGCTCTTCGCGTTTACGCCAGAAGATGTCCTCGTGGTCAGCCCCAATCACGTCTACAATCGAACGCTGACCGTTTTCCAGCATGAGCATGGCAAGATCATGTCGAATTCTACTAATGACTCCCGGGCCTTGATACACCATCATACTGTAGACTTGGACCAAACTTGCTCCAGCCTTGAGCTTTTCGTATGCATCGTGGCCACTCCCTACGCCCCCCACTCCGATAATGGGGATTTTACCGTCCGTTAGACGAAAAAGTCGACGAATGCATTCTGTGCTTTGATCCTTCACGGGTTTTCCCGACAATCCACCAATCTCACCGCGATGCTTCGAGAGCAAATCGGCAGGACGGTGATTAGTTGTGTTCGTTATGATGATACCGTCTATGCCGACCTCTAAACATACATTCGCGATTTGATCCAATTCTTCGTCAGTCAGATCGGGTGCCAGCTTTACCAAGAGTGGAACACGATGCGTCATCTCATTGCGCGTGGTAAGGCAGGTCGTAAGCAGCACACGCAACGAATTTGCCTGCTGTAGGTCTCGCAATCCGGTAGTATTGGGGCTGGAGATATTCAAGACCATATAGTCCGCCAAGCCCGAAAGCTGCCGAATGTTGCAAACGTAGTCTCCAATTGCATCCAGGGAATTTTTGTTTTTGCCAATATTTACACCGACGAGACCGGATTGATGCCGCGGCGGGTATAAAAAGTTCCAAATGTAACGTGGCCAAGAAAGCTTGGCGGAGTCGATAGGTTGTGGAGACCGAAACGATTTCAAATTCTTCTCAACCGTACTTGCTCCCTGCGAATTGAATCCGTACCGATTGATAATGCCCAAGTCTTCGACGAGTCGAAACATGCGAGGTTTTGGATTGCCCGGCTGGGCTTGAGGAGTGACGGTTCCAATTTCCACGAATCCAAAGCCCAGATCCAGCATTTCCTGCACCACCTCGCCATCTTTGTCAAAACCCGCCGCTAATCCAATTGGATTGGGAAATGTTTTTCCAAAAACGGAATTTGAGACAACGCAGCGTTGTTCCAACGCCGACGGTCGAAATCTCGGTGACAATCCTTGCTCGGCGAAAAATATTCCCGCGTGATGAGCCGTTTCTGGATCCAAAATTCGTCGCATGGTTGGAGTCACAATGTGATCGACTAAGTCGTGATAGAATTGAGACGATCGCCCTTGCGAGGGAATATGGGTAGCCCATTCAACAGTACCGACAACCACGGTCGTTCCGACAGCGGTTCGGATCACGACGCGTTGGACGCGTTGCGCAGCTTGATGTAGCATATTGCTTGCAAACTGGACAGTGAATTCTTGATAGAAAGCACGAAATCAGACAAGTGCAGTCGCAGAGACAGTCTTCGTGCTACCCAAGTGAGACGGTATGAAGGATGTACTCCGTTTGGTTGGTGCTTGATCGTCGATTCGAGGTTTGCCTGTGCAACGCAAGAAGGTTGGGTCGACTCGAGCGATTTTGGCAAATTCGCATTTTGTTTCGCCTTTCGAGCTGCGATAGGATCTTACTGTTATAGATCCAGTTAATTCGAGCCAGCTTTCAAGAAAATCGACCTAATTTCGCTACCTACAGATTACAGACCATCTTAACGGAAAGACACAATCTATGGCATTGAAAGCCGTTTGTTTAGTGCACCTTGCAAAATCTATGTACGAAATTGATAAGATTTTCATTACTTTGTTTTCTTACAATCTTGTTGATTTTACATTAGTCGATTTCTCGGCCTTTATATTCCCTGCCGATGGACTTAACTCTATTGTAACTGAACTGAATAGCAATAAACGCCCAAATACCTTGCGGCAACAGTCTTGCACATAAGACGGGTTGTTTTCCTTTGCAATTCTAAAGGAGGAAAAGATAGCTCAAAAAGATCGGTGGCAAGCACATCTGCACACAAATAATTTATCCCTAATTGTCAAAAATTAAGGCACCATGCCACTTTACCAACGCCAGAGAGTAGCTGGAATAGTGACTAGTCCTACCAGCACAAAGGTCAAAATTAGAGAAATGGAAGTACCATTCGAAGACGTAGCACCATCTTCCTTCCCTCCACTGCCATGGTCCTCGTCATGATCTCCCTCGCCTTCGGCTTCAAATTCGAGAACACCGCAGGATTGGGGCTCTCCTTCGGTACTGTGCACCACGAGAGCTCGGCCTTCGTGGGATGCGTGTCCCGTGGTGAGGCAATGGACGTAGAATGCATTCCCGCTGGAATCAGTCGCTTGGTATCCTGCTTCCATCCAAGGGTCCGTGGCGACAACGTCAACGTTAAAGTAATGCTCGCCTAGAGTCGTGGCATTCGAGCAATCGGCTCCACTTTTTGTGGTGAGACCAAAAAACATGTTTAGAGCTAAGGGTGAGCAAATACCAGATAATCAAACCAGATATTCAGACTCCAGCAAATTTTTCGCAGACGACACCATACCTGTAGATAGTTGTTCCACATCCATTACTCAAACTGCAATCCGTGCTCTCGACATCACCAGGGAGGTTCCAAATATTGCCGCCAACGCAAACCTGATCCTCCCGGTTAGGAAAAAGAATCACCTTGGACTCGCTCTCGACACCAATTGCCGTTCCATCTCCCATACCCAGCGTATCAGCGTGCAGAATACGCGTGTTGTTGACCATCTCCAAGAGACCACAACCAACGCGAGTTCCGTCCGCGCCACTGACTGAAAAAAAAATCAGACACTTACATTAAGGGATTCCTCAATAAAGATCTATAAATTTGACTTTTGAACACATGCGTGTACTTACCAATCATGGCCCTGCCTTCCAAATCGCGTGTTCCAACTACGATAACATTAGAAAACTGGGTAGAGCCGTCCTCGTCGGTAACATAACGCTCTTCCGTCCATGGATCTACCGTGATGGGCGAGGCAAACAAAGGACCATTTTGGGTCGTCGTGCTTTGACACGACGTACCGCTGTGAATGGCAATGTTACAGCCAGTACAGGAGGCGTCGAGGTTCACTCCAAGGCCATCAACAAAGCCTCCGTAGCCAACGGTGACACCGTCGCCAGCTTCGAAGACAACGGCAACTCCGTTGACAGTCGCAGAATCCGGATTCCCCGAGATAGGTGCAATGTCGGCAGCGTACACGGCATGGTTCAAATGGGCTTGGGATCGCCGCAAGGTTGCAATAAGACACACGAATAAAAGCTTCATCCTCGATGATGCTGTGGGTCGGCAATTGTATGAGTGTACGGGAAAGCCAATAAAGATAGATGGCAAGTCTCAAAAGGTATGGGCGCTGATTGTGAAGGGATGGGCAACCAATGGCAGCACCCAGGTGGATTTGATTTACGAAACCGTAAAGTGGAGACGCAAAAGATATTCCTGACGTGGGTTGAAGTATCTGCAAGTGCAATCAGTTTCCGATGTTTAAAAGAAGATACGAGGCAGATAGCACAGTTTCTGGAAAGATGGATGTCACAATTATTACATGATAGCTCGCAAATGTCTCAGTGAAGAACGATTCATTAGTATTTAAGTTTTGGAGAAAGGAAACTGACAGATGTTATTCTTCAAATACGCTTCATAAAATCTCTTGATTGACCGTCGCCAATCTATGGTTTGATATATCTTTCCGTCCCATCGTCAAATGAATCAACTTCGTCTAACGCCATGTTGTCAGAGAAATACACCAAATGGAGATATAACCTTACGCAAGCCGCGTTGTACCAATCTATCGAACAAAAAAGCCTGGTTTTATATGACAATTTACGGGATTATGGGGTAGCTTGTTGGCCTTTGAAGCGTCAATTTAGGCAAACTTTATCATCCGTATGGGATCTAACAACGACTGGCGGGGAATACGTAACGTGATGCAGTATTTGCCAAGGTTCCCTATGTTTTCTAGAACCCGAAAGACGTCCTTCTGATAGTCAACAGATTCTAGCGAAATCCACTGTATGCAGATAGCAGGGATATGTCGTGCGCCGCTTGTACATCTGCTTGGGGAGCTGACTGCTGTGTCAGGGACGACTTGAAGGGCGGCAAGCCCGTGTCGCTAGCCAACGAAAGATTAGTACTGATAGTGACTAAGAATCCAATATAACTTTGACCAAAGTCCACGAGAACAAGAGAAATCAGCCTAGATGCCGTTCACAGAGATACGACCCTGTGGGTAGCGTACACGTCTGGCATGTTCAAAATGAGGGTCAGTGATGTCTTGTTTTTAGTTAGGGCCAAGAGTGTCCACTAAGCTCCTCCAAATATGAACTGAGACTTCACTGAGACCTCGACTCAGACCCTTTTTAACAGTCAGCCTAATACTTCCTGGCCCGAGTCGGAATGCCGAAGTAAGGATCGCCATCATGCACATACCAAAGCGTATTCGTGCATTCGGGTGAACGTGATGCAAATAACCACGAGTTATACAATACAACGCAAAGCTACGGGGTGGATTCTATTTTCGCATTTCTCACGAAAGCAGCATGTCGGGTGGACCAGCTAGACAAAGAAACCCCTGTGAACGCTATTTGAAATGGCCCCCGACAAGGATTCGTCATGCAGTCCTACTTGTACGTCGACCGTGCTTGTTGTTGTTGTTGCTTCTATCGACGACGTCTCAGTCCTGGATACTTCTTTCGAGCAAGAGTGCATTACTTGGACAATCAGCAGATACAAAGGGACGGGCCTTCTCATTCAAAGCCTCTAACTCCTTTGCCCCGCGAAGTATTACGGACACGAAAGGTGATTCTATGATAGAACATCTAGCCCAACATGTAGAATTTCGATCTAGTATCGATCAAACAATACAAGAACTACAACGGCATATTCCGGTAGTAGTATCGAGACCACTTGAAACTCATGTTGCGCAACGTACATACACAACTGACACAAAATTGGTCGTCAGTAGTGAGGAACTGGGTGACATTGAGCTTGTGTCGTCACTTGAAGAGCTGGTGACTCTGACGAACACAATTGTGATGGCAGTACAGGTTTCAGCTCGGGCTTCCAACTTCCTCTCCTTGCTTGGTGTAAACGCCAGCTCAACGGCCAGAGCGACAGCCAATGTAAAGTCCAGAGTAGCGCTTGATCCCTCTTTGAAGAGTCTTCAAGTAAAATGGAAAACCGAGCTTTTTCCTTTGGTTGGCCAAGCGATGAGTACTCCTGGTAACAAAAACAAATCTGGAGGCCCTTCCTCGGCTATGTCAACCCTCGAAGGCCTCTCGGAACTTATCTTGGATCAAGAATCGGGGAAAATTGATACTCATCGCTTGCTGCGCGTACAATGGAACGGACAAGACCAGGATGCAACAACAATTGGACAAACATTATCTCTACTCCGACAAACAATACAGAATTTTCAAAAATTTCCTTTTGGTCAGACTTTTGGAAGCGGAACACTGAACCTGTTCAATCAGATTCGCGACGGATATCTCTATGAGTCCACAGAGCAACTGCCCACGGAATCCAACGCAAGTTCCACCGCACCTCTGTTTGTACTTGTCACGCCCGCAACGAATCGTACCAAGGGGTTCACATGGGTACCAGTCCAAGACTATAATTTCTCTCGGCATAGCACTGGAGAAAGCTCGTCATCGCCAGAAAATGTATTTCAGTCAACGTCGATGCCGTTGCCTGGAACGGACACCTGGACGCAATACGCGGCTTCGTTTCAAGCCATTAGGCGGTTCGTGTCAGAAACCATTCCAAATTTATCCCAACAAGCAAATGTGGAATTGATTCGGTCTCTTTTTTTACCAACCGCTCGCTTTTATACGGTCGATGAAAGTCTCCTGTTGGAAGGGTCTTACCGGATTGCCAATTTTTACCAATCGCTAGCAGCGGTACGAAGCCGCACATTCGGAAGCTGGAACTTGGACCATGTAGAGCTCATTTACACTGATGGCGATAATTTCGGATATTCCGTAAGCAACAGCAGCAGAACACAAGTTCGAATTTATTACACAACGACGACTGGCTTTCCGGGGACGACATCCGCTATCACAGCTAGTGGTTGCGACCGATACGTCTTGATTCCTGACATGGATGGATCGTTAGAAACAGGGGCAATTAGTGCGAATTGGAAAATCGGAGAAGTGCATCAAGAAAAGGTATCGATCGCGGGGAATGATAGTCCACTAGAGGCTTTGTGGGCTATGAGAAGCATTGCCACTGCTGTCGAAACTGGACGGTTTCGCAATAATGAAGACGCTCTCTGGAAGACGCTGCTTCAGCGGCTTAACAATGGCATCATTGCCTCATCTGTACCGTTGGAAGCTAACAGCTATGAATATAAGAAGGTATTGCCAGATGCTCAATCGCCTTTGGTGAGATCTGATCAAACAGCCTCCATGGTCTATCGTATCATGACTAATCTGCATCTTGAGATGATTTCGCTGGTCAACGACACAGATATGGCTGCTACATTGAACCCCAATTTGTGTCCACCCGCTGCTGAGTATATGACTGATAATGTTAAGCTCCTCGGGTATATTGGTGAGGTCTTGCTGTCCGGACGACAGATGTATACCAACAGTGTGGTCTTTTTCATGAGGTCGCTCAAGTCTGCTATTCATTCCGGACGTTTGTTGGTTGCGAAAGAACCGGACGTACACGTAGAGCTGAAGGCCACGGGCGACGTTCGATTAGACTTTACACTACATATGATTTTTTTGCCGTTGGTTGGGTTGCCTGGTTTAAATCGCGTCGCGGGGACGGACAAGGCGAACGGTCTTGGCGCTTCTGTGCCGCTTACCGTGAAAGTTGTGTCAGACTATTTGCTCGACCATCATACTGGTAGAATCATGCAGCACCGGCTGGTGGAGTCACGCATCAACGGACAGTTGACACCGGGTGACATTATTTCTCGTTGGATTCAGCGGCAGCGTGGCGAAGAGCTGGCTAGTCCTGATGAAACAGTTTGGTTACACGCCTTGATGGACACGGTAAGATGGTTAGAAACAATGAACGGGAGTACAAAGAAGAGCAAGAAGTAGAGGAATTTGCGATAGCTTTGGCATCATAAAGGTTCGCCGGATGCGATGCAATCGATTTTTCCATATTTAAGACCTTTACTCCCCATCCGATGTATTTTGTTGAAATCATCCAAACGAGGCTAGTTGAAAATCCGCTATACACCTTTCTACATGGCTTTCTTCCTCTCCGAGACACTTTGCACATATTCCTCGTCTCCAATCCAAAAGAGCAATGTCTTGGCAACTCGACCTATGACCGTAAGATAGTATAGCCACAAAGTCGGTGTCATCGACTCTTCATCGATGTCAAAGGTGCTATCATCATCCAAAAGGGATGTTGTTGGAGCACGCAATGCAGAAAATGTTCGTTTGGATGCTTTTTCCGCGTATAAGGCGATGCATTCATTGGCTGTTTGATCTGTCGCTGCGCACAGAGCAAGCTGTTTCTCCTCCGAATGAAGGAGAATTTGCCGCATGGCTTTTTGCTGCTTTTCTTGGTTGCGCCTGCCTTGGAACTCTGCCTGGTGCAGCTGCTGGAATTCCTTGTCAATCGCCTCTTGAAAGCTCTGTTGTTGCTGGAATTCATCGATAATGATATACTCGCCAACCGGTATTTGCGATTGCGCTGCTCGCAAATCGGCACGAGATTGCTTGTACTCGCCTCGCAGCCGGTGTGCCTTGCCCCGTTTGTAATAAATTTTGGTCATTTGTAGTTGCACATGTTGCTGGTGTGAGTGAAGCGATTGCTGTTTCTTGACGCGATCCAAGGCTAAGGTGCAGAAGTCAATGGTCTTTTTGTACCATCCGAGTTGTAGGGTGGATAGGGCGAGGTTGTTCATGACCTTTAGTAACAAGACTAGGACCAGGCAGTCTGACTCGTCTTTAGGTTGTACAGCAATTAAACACGTCAAGTAGACATCGATGGCTTGCTCATACTCTTGTTGATGATAGAATTGATTTCCAAGACTTCGTTGTGCTTCGGCCCATGCATACTTTTCTGGTGTCGTAGAGAGACTGCCTACGTGCACTGCAGCTTGCTGGAGCTTAGAATTCATATCGTTAGCGGCTTGTTCGGCTGGTGTTGCCCTGCGCGTTGTTCCGTCACCAAATTTGCGCTGTAGTTCAAAGCGTGGCGCTTTTTTGCTACGCAAATTGTTGTTGTCCTCATCCCCTGTATATTCGGTGTCGCTGCTGTTCTTATGCTTGTGAAGATCGGCTAAGTGGCGATTGATTTCGCTCATAACGTCGGTAGTTGTAACGAACGGGGTTTCGACTCGGTTTTGAACGACATTGGCGGTTTTCTGGCGAGGACTACCGCTTCTATCACGACCAGAAGCTCGAATGGTCGACATGGGCTTGAAAGGCGTAGTACTTTTTACGGTTTGATGGCAACAAAGAAGCGTACCAAAAATCTGTCAGACATTGATGAAGCTTCTTCCATGGCGGCATTATGGCAGGAACGGCCGAGCCGAGTCCCTTCGATGGATGGATAATCTACTGTAAATCCCGTGATGCGACTTAGTCCCGATTAGTTTCAACTCGCTGTTGCCCGGCAACTGTCGCTCGCATTAGTATCCGACAAAATAAATAGTAGATCACGACTTACATCGACTTGTCTTTGCCGAATTCGTAAGTACCAAACGGAAAGAAATTCTCCCCAAAACCCCTCCCTGTGCCTGTACACGGGTTCGAGCAGCGACCATTTCGGCTGTTACTGGGGCTGACTGTGAAACAATTATGAGAGGCCCGTTAGGTCACAAGATGATCCGATCCATACCAGGAAAACTAGTCTTTAACCAATCGTTAGCATAATCCAATCTGTCCGCTTTCCTGTTGCTGTGTTCCATTTTTAAGTCATCTTTAATCTTGCACTTGTTGTGCTATCTACTTAAGAGATAGGAGTTGTGACTTGAAGCTTACGTACGCCTTGCGCTCTGTTTCCTTGGTTGTGGTATAGAAAATTCACGCTACCTTTTCGACTCCGGCATACAAAGCCCATGGTAGCCATGAGCAGCACCATCGGCACCAACAACGGCCGGAGCACAGCTGGCACTCCTATGCAGGAACCTGCAGTGGATCAACGTAAACAGCCACAGTCCCCGTTTTCGTCTGCTCACTCATCGAAATCAAGAAGACGTTCCTTTTCCGAGCAATTTGAGGAATTTCCGAGTAAGCTTCAGTTTGCTGTCTTGGCCTGTGCTGTCTTTTTGTTCTTTGGCTTGCACAACTTCTTGCAGGAAGCCATTATGAATGTTGAAGGCTTTCATCGGGGAGTCATGCTGGGATACACGGAAGTCTTGGGTGTCGCAGTTTGTTCTTACTTGGAACGCAAGTTTCTACAGAACAAAGAAGAAGTGGAGCGTGTCGCTCCTCTATCAGCCTACCCCCTGCTCACTGCTTGCCTCATGACGAGTTCGGCTCTTTCCAATATTTCACTCAACTACATTAACTTTCCTACAAAGGTTGTCTTTCGCTCCTGTAAATTGTTACCCACAATGGCAATTGCTTCAGTCATTCATCGAAAAATATTTTCCGCCACAGAGTATTCATGCGCCTTTGCTGTTTGCGCCGGTCTTGTCTTGTTCGCTGCAGCGGATTGGGAACTTGCACCGTCTTTCCATCCTATCGGACTAGTCTTGGTCACCTTATCCGTTTGTGCTGACGCCATTCTACCTAACGCACAAGAACGAATATTTCGACTCGGTGCGTCCCGACTCGAAGTCACATTCTATACCAACGTCTTTTCTCTCCTCGCCTACACTACCACTACACTTCTTTCGGGTGATTTGACGGCCACCATTCGACTCGTACTTCAGAATAGGCAATTGGCGGTATACTTTACTGTCTATACCTTGATTGCCTACGTGGCGATTTCTGTACATATGATGGTTGTAAAGCGCTTTGGTGGAGTGGCTGCAGTATTGGTGGCAACGGGTCGCAAAGGTATGACTCTCATTCTGAGTTTCCTCTTTTTTCCCAAATCCTTCAGTTGGTTTTACCCCGCCGGAGCTTTCCTCGTATTGGGAGGATTGCTTGTATCAACTTTGGCCAAGCTGCGGGGGAAGTCGCATCCTGCACAACAAGCTTACGATCAACACCACGGTGCGAAAGGAACTTTGTCAACCTACCGGGGACTCAAGCAGCACGTCAGTGATATTGAACTCGCCAGCGGCACCTCTACGACGTTCTCTTCGCCCCCCTCCTCACCGCTCTCATCGTCATATGTGCGAGACGAGAAAGCCAGTCAATAGCCTCAATCGGACGCAACCCGCCAGGCATGGATACCATACTCTAAACTTTGAACAGAATCAATGCCCCAAACAAGACCTTGCTCATAGTGATGTCGCGGAGATCGCCATATTAAAAGAGTTTGGATCTAATGTGTTGTCGCATAGGTGAGAGTTTTTGGGGAGCTTTCCTCGGGAATAGTATCCAAAGCACCTCCCAAATGCCATGCAGCAAGTCTTATGATTCGATGACTATAACGGTGCCATGCGCACCATTGTTTTGCCGGCCACTACAGCTCCGAATTCCCACCCACGCCAGCCATTAGACAAAGCGCGTAAAGGGTACTGCTTCATATAGTCGTTTTTGTCTGACTTTTGATTTGTGGGCCCAAAGCAATACTTGAACTCTTGAATGGACAACACTGTCACAATGTTGTAAACCGGGCAACGATTCGGAATTAGACGAGACCAATGAAGTAAGTGGTAACAATCGAACGCCACGACGGAGCAATGAATCGTAGCATCACAGCTGTGCCCATTCTGAAGTCTGTTTCACACATAGCTTTCTTTCTCATATCGAGCTCCGTCTTACAATACAAGCGGTATCAAAATAGGATGACAACAAAGAGGACAGCCGTCTTTACCTGGAAGGCTCAGAAGCCGGAAGTACAGACAAGATAGCCTGGTAAAGCTGTTGGATCTATTAACCTACGAAAGGTGGGTGGGTGATACTTCAAGGCGAGATGTTAGTCTTTGACACTCTACAAACATTGTCTCAGAATGATCCAAAAGAAGGGTCCACTCGCGATGAGCAACGATTTTGTTCGATTGAACTTGATTGGCTGAATCAATGATCAGATTGTCGACGAGATGCTGTCTATCATGAACTGATATACAAGATCGCTGCAGTCATTAACATACGTGGTACCGTAGCTCGTGGGAGCTTTTCTTTGTCAAGTTTCATGTGTGTAACGAAGAAGGCGCCAACGCTCTTTTCGCTAGCGACTGATGGGGACTGTGTCCGTGAATTCCTCCCATGCTATGGATTTTTCACCAAGGCCCTAAGCCCGGTTGTAATTATACAACTGATCGTTGCCACCCCTTTCAGAATCTATGATTTATCTTGCAAAGACTTCGCTGTAAAGAGTGCTGCTGAGGAGCAAAGGTCTATTGCGTTTTCTCACAAATTTATCAGATCGCGTATCACTCAACACCCAAATGGTGCTTCCGCGAACAAGAAGCACCGTCAATCATGATCTTGGATTGCCTACATTGCTAAAACCACTCCTTTCAGTCCTTTTTTAATACAACTCTTGCAGCCAAGCATGATAGCGCTATCCTGGAGCTACAAATCGTTTTCCGGAAGCAGAATGGCAGAAACAAAGGGCTGGAGCACTCCATTGGAAAATGTCTTACACTTAGTACAGATGTCGAGTATCAACACTACATACCTATAAGTCCGTATATCTCTTGAAGGAATGGAGGAAGTCTATTGGTTGGACGACGTGTATTGGCATCCAAGTGCATGATATCAACAACTCCCTGGGCAATTACAACATCATTCACGAAGGCCGTTTGTCGACACTCGAGCACCATACCACGACGTTTCGAGTTGATGACTGTTTTAACCGTAACAGTTTTCTGCGCTCTGGCAACTGGCAGAGACCGAAAAGGAGCATCCTCCGTCTTATCTAAAAGTAACATACAGTCGGAAATGGTCGTCACTACCAACAAAAGACTGTATTCGTCCTTGAGACGCCGCAGCCCAGCAGGGCCACCCAAAAAATTACTGCGACTGCGTTCAAAAAGATTGAGCACACTTCGCAGAGGTAATGAGTTTGGTAGGTGTGGATCGTACTCGTCTCGAAAGGTGTCATACGTAGTGTTTGATATAACCTCTTGGTTTCCTCTAAGCGGAATTTGCTGCGGCAAGGCCGCATGTAGAGCCCCAGGCCGAGCCAAAACAACACCGTCTGCTGTGTTGTATACCTTAGAGCCATCTGGACTCCTCATAACGAGGTTCCACACTTCCACATTTCCAACGTCTGGTGTCTCGATCAGAGTGGCGACAATAATGTATTGGTCCCCCAAGGCGGGTGATGACTTGAACTTTTGCTGACGAACGCTCACAATTGACCAATCGAGGTGCTTCAGCAACGGAGTCTTGATGCCGATGTTTTCGGGGATTGTCGACGACGCAATAACTCCGGCCTGCAAAGCGCGATCAAAAGCACGGAGGTAGTTTGCGTTGTACAAAACGCCGTACGCGTCGGTATCTTCAATGTACTGTTAGAACAACAATTCCCACGTTCAGAATCGTTAAGTAAGGAGGTGCGGACACTTCCTTAAATAGACAATTACTTAGCGTGAATCCTTGTTGTTCGTTAGAGAACCGTGGATCGTGTACCAA
>Ga0163101_100064_pt1 | contig 38006 bp, 41 predicted proteins | sample TAMARWmetagpilot_2_FD_111548 | JGI IMG/M metagenome (GOLD analysis project Ga0163101, IMG submission 111548) | Phycosphere-associated microbial communities from TAMU algal ponds, Corpus Christi, Texas, USA - TAMU ARW1 11/11 metagenome pilot | ecosystem: Engineered > Artificial ecosystem >...
CTGGCCGTGTACGGTCGGCGTGACGCCGTCGTCGTCGCCGTCGATGCCCACAGACGCAAAGACATCGCGCAGCGAGTTCGCCATATTGAGAATCCCCTCGAGCTCGTCGCCGGTGATCTCTCCGACCATTGCAAACTGACCGACACAGTGTTTCACGCCGTCGGCGTTCTGCTCGATCTTGAGCGAGATCTTTGTCATGACGCCGCGAATGTCGTGACCTTTGGTCGCGCAGCTCATCGCGTATTTCTTCCACTGTTTCAGCGAGGTCGGCGGGATCGAGAGACCGACGGGAAGGATCGAATCGGGCATCGCGAGGAACAGCATCTTGCGGGCTTGACACGCCTGACCGCGGCCATGCGACCCGTCGTCTTTCTTCGCTGATCCGAACTGACCCATCGGGCAGGTCCGACACGAGCGACGGAGCGGCGCCGCGGTCTCGTCATCGCCCGGGATATGACCCGTCCCGAACTTCCCGTCGAGCGACGAGCATTGGGGGGCGCCCTTGTCGCCCTCCCCGAACTTGTCTTTCCAGAATGCTCGACGGTTCCCGTGATAGATGACGACGCCGACGATCTCTTTCTCGGTGTCGACATTGCCGTCCTCGCCCGTGCGAGCGAACGCGGGGATCTCGCCCGACGGCCACTTGATGCGCTCGAGGTCGAACTCGCTCATGTCGTCGCCGCCGAGGTTCGTGAGCAACAGCTCGCCGACCTTTGCCGGGTCTGACTTCATGATCTGGTATTGATTGATCGGGACGATGTCGGTTTCTTTCTTTGCCATTGTCGGCGTTCCTTTCGTGCGGCTCTGTTGTGAGCGTGTGGGTTCTTACTTCTTTGACTTGGGCGCCTTGCTCGACGACTTCCGAGTCTTTGCTTTATAGACCGAGTCGATGTCGATCAGGTCGGCGATCGCCTCGGGGATGATGGGTTCGCCGTCCTCGTCGAGATCTGCATTCGATCCGACGATGCGAGACCTAAACGAGTTCGCGTTGTACCCCTCGCTGACGAGGTCTGAGAGCTCGCTGTTTTTCATCGCCTCGAGCAGTCGAGATTTTGCCGCGGCCTTGCATGTCTCGACGGTCTGGGCGTACCGGGGATCTTTCTCGTCGACGCCCTCGGGCAACAGGTCCGAGATCCTCGGTTTGATAAAGCGGTCCTCACTCAGATAGAGCAGTTGACCATGTCGGGCGATCTGCGATGTCCCCTCCTCACTCATGAGCTCGGCCGCGATCGCGAGCGCCTTGTTCGTCCTCGCTTTGACGATGTTCGTCATGTCCTCGAGTTCTTTGAGCGCGATCTTTCCATAGATCGCGATGTCGTACACGAGTGACGCGCTGAGATCCGCGGCCTCGTCGATCTCGCTCTCCGAGGGAATAGGAACATCACCCGTGTCAGCGATGTTCTCTCGCCCATTGCGGACGACGGCGCCCACATGGGCGAGGTTCGCGATGAGCTGGGCGAGCTCGTCGATCCGCGATTCTTGTTCTGTGGGTCCCTGCTCTGGGTTCGGTGTGTCGTTCATTCGTAAATCTCCGTTGTGAGAGTTTCGTACTTCCCTCGCAAATAATCGATCGCAGCTCCGATCGTGTTGCCTTTCGCCTCGAGGGATGCGGCGACGGCCTCGTCTACAGTGTTGTTCGCGATCGCACGATAGATCGTGACGGGTCGCGTCTGACCCGGTCGGTCGAGTCGTCGACACGCCTGATCGTAGTTCGGGTGAGAGAATCCACACGAGTAGAAATACCCGTAGCATGCGCGAGTCAGGTCCACGCCCACACCCGCCGACTGAATGTTCGCGATGATGACGCTCGGCGAGTCGTCTTTCTGCCAGAGCTGCAGCTCGTCGGCATCACCCGAGAGCTCGAAACAGGATCGACCCTGATTCATGCACGCCGATCGAGCATCGCGAACATCGGATTTGAACACAGTGAACACGACGAGGGGCTCATCGATCGGCATCGACTCAATGAAGTCCTCGAGGTCTTTCCGCTTTGCGTCATCGACCTCGACACCACGCTCTGAACCGTCCGCCGTCTCGACTTTGAGATATCCGCTCGTGATCTGTTGAAGTCTGAGCAGCTTCGCGAGACCGTTGCTCGCTGTGAGCGTTCCCTCGGCGACCTCGAGGACGCTGCTATTCTCCATTTGGTCGTATGCCTTGCGTCCCTCTTTGGTGAGCTCGACGCGACGGATGACCTCGCTGAACGGGGGCAGGTCGACGACATCGCGCGTCCGAACAAAGTGAGTGACGAGACCGATCTGCTCGCGCAGTTTCTCGGCGTTCTTTGGTCCGATCGGGCGACCGAAATGATCGATCAGCGCGTGTTCGTCTCGGAACTTTGCGGCGCTGTTCCCGAAGATCCCGGGCTCGACGAACCTTACCGGACAGAATGCGTCGAGCTCGTCACGCCTGAACAGCGTCCCGGTCAGACCGATCCGGCGCCGAGCTCGGGGCGCGAGCACCGTGTCGACCCATCGGGTGATCTTGGCGCCCGGGGTCTCGACTCTGTGGATCTCATCGATCGCGGCGACCGTCCATTCATAGTATTTGATGAACCCCGAGATCGTCTCTCTCCATGATGCCTCATGCCCACAGACGAACAGGAACGCTTTACGCTCTCGCTCTGCCCATGACTGTTTTCGGGTCGCGTCCTTGAGTCGCTGCGCCGTGCTCGCGCCTTTGGGGAGCGCTGACACAACGAGGTAGTCACGCCAGTCGACAAGATGCTTTTGAATCTCGCCGGGCCACACGCCCTGAACGACTGTCGCTGGGGCGCTGATAAAGAACATCGGTATGTCACCCTGACGACCGCCCTCGAGGTACTTGTCGACTTCGTCGGCGATGCACGAGAGCGTCCCGTATGTCTTTCCTGACCCCATGCCCCACCCGAGGATGAACCCCTGCATGAGTCGGGACATCATCGCGCCGACGATCTGATTTGAGCGGGGATTGAAACGCATGAGGTCCGAGACCTCGACCTGTTCGCCGCTGTTGATCCGGGCGATGATGTCGTCGACCGAGATCCACCGGGACGCGAGCTCGGCGACATCGTCGCCGACTCCCCATTGCGAGAGCTTTGACACGAGCTGTTTCGCGCAGTACGGCGTCGCGGGGAACTTCCAGACCTTGTCTGACTTTGCCCACCGTCCCGCTGGGACAGACTTGACAAGGTCTTTCGCCTCGTATGGGGTGCGGGCGATGATCCGCCCTGAGTCGATCGTCAGCATTATCAGCTCTCTTTCTTGTCGATATACCCGAGCTCGATCGCTCGTTTCGTCGTGCAGCTCCGAGGAACGATGACGAGGTCGAGGGACACGAGCACATTGTTAATCGCGTCGATGCGGGCGCCGCTGCCCCGTCGCAGACCGTACACCGTGTCGGGCGAGATCTCGGATTCGTTCGCGACCGCGTACGGCGACGGCGCGTCGAGCTCATTCAGTCGTGTCGTGATCGCGTGTGCGATCAGGGCGGGATCTTCTTTCATGGTCGAATGTCCTGTTCGGTTTGATGATGGTTCGAAGTGTTGAGATGCTGAGCACGACCACCGGGATCGATGCGGTCCACACAACGGGGACCATGACCCACGAGATCGCATGAATGAACGGGTCGTCGTGATTCCTGTTCGCTGACGCTTCCCGCATGAAGATCGCGAACGCGATCATCGCGGCGTATGTGAACAGGTAGCTGAACAGCATGTATCCGGCGAGGATTCTCGCTCGTACTGAACGGCTGACGCGCCAGAGCCCCCGGGTCTGAGTGTCGGCGCCGTCGTTCATTTGACCGGCTCGCTCTCGAGCTTCTCGAACAGTGTTCCGGTCGGGTCCTGCCCGGCGATCGTGTTGTCGAGTTCAGCTTGCGCGTCGTTAATCTTCTCATGGAGATCTCGAATCTGCGACTCGAGGTTCAGGATCTTTTTTTCGTCTTTGTCGATGTCGCCCTGAATCGAGACGATCATCTTTGACGCTTTGGCTTCGAACGCCTTGTTGCCGATGCCCCGCCCCTCGGCTTTCTCGCTCTCGACGACGGCCTCGAGCTCGGCGCGGTTCTCTGCGACCTGACCTCTGAGTTCTTTCTTTCTGTCCTTGAGCTTGGCAAGTTTCGCGGTGTCGTCGGTGCGTTGCTTGACGAGCTCGACACATCGTTTCGACGCCTGCAGCGTGAACTGTGTGGTCGATTTCTTGGGTTGTTTCTTCGATGCTTTTTTCTTGGTCGCTTTCTTTTTCGTCGTTGCTGTCGTCATCGGTTGGTTCCTTTCAATGCAGGAAATAGCTTGTCGACCGCACACGATGCGGTCTCTCGCCATTTCACAAACTCGTCATTTTCATCCTCGGCAAGTTCGGCCACAGCGTCGGCGCCGAACGACCCATGATACTCGAGGTTGTCCCGTAGTCGTTTGATGATGAGTGATTTCGTCGGGCTCTCGACGCCCTCGGCGTACAGTCGGATCGCGGCGTCGATCAATGCCTCGCGACCTATGTGGTGCTTGACATGAACCGTCGCCATGAGCTCGCCGTTTTTTCGCATCGTGAAGTTCATGATGAGATCTCCACGAACCGGGTCAGCGTGTACCCGTTGATGACTTGTGCGGACCCGGTGAGTCGCTCGACCTCGAGGGCCTCGGCGACGCCGGCGTCGTCTCTGTTGATCTTGAGCTCGACGACATCGGCGCCGATGCGTCCGAGCTCGCTGTCTTTGTGGAGCGAGAGCATGACCGACTCGAGGTTGCGATCTTCGCCCGATGCGTCGCGATAGAACAGGTCGACGACCTGAAAGATCCGAACGACGGGCGTGACCTCGCCCGACTTAGAGATCTCGACGAACGCATAGATCCCGCCTTTGACATGCACGAGATCGAGATCTCGGACGCCGGGCGTTGTGTGTTGTGTGATAGTCGACATCGCTGCATTCCTTTCTGGGCGAGACCGGCGCCCACATGTGCAAGGCGCCGACGGCCGATCTCTCGACCGTCGGGCGAATGTGTAGGATCAGGGGATCAGAAAGGTTCGCAAGCGATCAGCTCTTTCAGTTTCAGGCCCGACCTGTTGCCGTCGTTGATCTCTCTGAACCATGCGCTACCGATCCGTTCGTACCCGTCGTCGTGGATCTCCCATGATTCCTGTAGAGACAGAGACACCGATCGCCCGTCGAGCTGAAACAACCATGAGCGGAACCTCCAGCGCAGCTTGCGACTGTACTGATCTTTCGGCCGATCTTCCTCGCTGAAACTCATGATGAGTTTCGCGTTCAGCTCGTGCATTTCGTCAATGATCGCCGCGTCTGACTCGTGACTCTCTGGGAACTTTGTTCTCTGCATTTTCGATCTCCGTTGTTGTTGCGGGCGTGTGTATGCCCGCGGGGTCAGTGTGTCGGTATACTACGCTATCGGGTATACTTGTCAAACAGGTATACCAAAATAATCGGTATAGTGACCTGAACGCCCTGAATCGTGTAGACTTGTCCACATACGCCCGGCGATGTCCGCCCGGCATGGAGAACACTCAAATGAGAAACGACGCTGCACACTTCATCCGCCTCGTGATCCTGATCGTCGCCGCGGTCCTCGCCACCACCACGCTAACCGGCTGCGCGGTCCTCGATCAGCGCGATACGAATCAGGACGGGGTCGTCGACCGAGACGAAGCGATCGACTGGTATCGATCAAAGCTCGAGCTCGCTCAGTCCGTCAACACCGAATACACCGGGTTCGTCGACACGCTGACAGCGCAGATCGCCGAGCTGAACGACGCGATCGGCATGTCACAGCCCGGGTCGTCCGAGCAGCGAGATCTCCTCGACGCTCGAGATCGTCTCGTCGAATGGAGAGACAAAGCTCAGGGAATCGCGGATAGCGCGAGCTCGAGCATCACGCGATTTACTGACCTCATCGAGAACATGCCCACCGACTGGACGAACGCGGGCGGCGTCGATGGGGCCGTCATCGGCGAGGGTGTTCGAACGATCGCCCCCCTGTTGCCTCCCCCGTTCAATGCGATCGCGATCGGGCTCGCCGGTCTGGCGCCGGTCCTCGGAAAGAAACTCTATGACATGCGCAATGAGCGAAACACGCTGATCTATGCGACAGATGAGATCAAACGGACCGACCCGGCGTTCGCCGCGGCGCTCGACGCGAACACCGACAAAATGCGGGCGATTCAGGGAATGAAGCTCGCGAGGAAAGTCGACAAGATCCGGGCGCCGGTCGTTGAAAAGAAACCCGAGATTCCCTCTCAGTCGTGACACGAAAAAACGGGCGTAACTCAACCCGTTGTGTCTCGATGCCCCCGGTCACTCTCGCCGGGGGTTTTTATTTGTCTACGATGCCAGTCGCACACCCAGACCCACAGCCGAGCGGATGACCCGACGGGGCCCCGAGCTCGCTGACCCGATCGTGAACCTCCATGTCGAGTTGTCTGTTATCCCCGCGAAGTCCTCGCCGGTCGTCCTTGAGGCGAACGCGCCCTCTGGTATGTGAATGTAGTACACGCCGTCACCGGCACCCAGAGCTGAGAGACCGTCGAGGGTGACCTCGCGACGGTCGCTGACATTGATTGTCACAGCGCTCGCCGAGATACTGTCGACGACGGAATCGTCCGACAATCTCCGAAGCTCGATCGTACCCTCGCCCGCGTCGACTTCTTCATTGAGGATGGTCTCGAATACTTGACTCTCGGCGACATTCGACTCGCCGTTCTCAGGGTCGAGCGTCGTCGAGACGGGCGGGAATATCAGCCCCGGGATGCCGCCGCCGAAATCGGTCGAGACCTCACCCACGAGCAGGTGACCGCCTCGAATCCAGTTGACTATCTCTCGAGCTCCCCAAGTCGAATCCCATCCGGTCGCGTGTGCGGCGTGTGCGTCCGCCATGAGACCGGCGTATGTCCCGTCGCCCGACTTCTGCGAACTGTGCCATGTCAGCGCGTCTCGCGTGTCGTCTGTGTATGTGGGGCTCGACGAACGAACGGCGACGCTTCCATCGCTGACCTCCGTGTCCCATGTCGCCCGGTTCATTGAGACGCCGCCGTTCTCAAACGGGGTCGAGTCGGTGCTCACATAGAGATTGTGATCGATCGACAGCGATGGGATCAGCGACAGGTCGTCGTCGGATTGGATCAGTTCGCTCGCTCCACAGTCGAGGACATTTCGAACGAACGAGAGAGTCCCGATCTCATCGGTCCGCTCAGGATCGAACCTGACAGGGAACGCCCCTCGGATCGTGTTGTTCTCAACGATGACTTCCCAATCGCTGTCGAGCGTAAAGTTTCCCTGATTGTCGGCGTAGCTCTTTGATGCGAGATTCATCGCGACGGCTGTTCCGAGAATGCTCGGCTCGGCGATGACAAGATTATCGACGACGCGGTTGTAGGTGCCCGACCCGACCCAAATCTGTCGATTCGCGCCCGTCGGTGTCTGGTTGCTCCCTCCGATGCACACATTGTTGTAGACGATCTGACCGCCGTGCCCGCCCGTGATTCCGACCGGGCATTGCATGACGAGACACCCCTGAGTGATACCCACAGAACGCGACATGATCCCGTGAGCAGACGCATCCCACACAATGCAGTCGTCGGTAGTCGTCGCATAGTTGTATGTGTAGAACCCATGATCGTAGATTGTGCGAGTCCCGTCATCGACATGACCGGGCTGACTCATTGAGACATCTTCCCAATGACACATCCCCCCCGTTCCGCTTCCCGCAAAAATGCCTTGCGGACGGTTGCCCGTGCCCTGTGCCCAAATACCCTCCATCTGGGTTCGATAGACTTCGAACCAACTTTGTCCCGTGCTTCCCGCCTCGACCACAATCCCGCTAGTCCTGCCCTCGATCCATATGTCGACCATGACGACATCTTCAGTCCCCGAGCTCCCCGCCCAGCTCAGGGGCGAGCTTACCGGGCTCGCTTCCGTCGCCGATCTGTCGAACGACGGGCTCAGGTGGTTCCCGGTTGGATTTGAGAACGCGGCGCCCGCGATCGTTGAGTATTCGCTCGACTCAAACTCGTTTACGCCGAAGTCGTATCGGCCGTCGGCGCGATCCCCATAGCCACACATGACAGCGCGATCATCCCAGCTCTGACCCTCGAGCATCCCCGGGGTGTCGCCGGCATTGGTACTACCAATCGACGCGAATGTGTCTCCGAACTTAACTCGGATCTGCTCGCCGATCGCCGGACGGTATCGGCCGAGGGCCTCACCTATCGTCTGAACCGGCGTCGAGTCGGTGAGTCCGTCGTTTGAATCGTCGCCCGTCGCCGACACATACAGCGTCCTCGGCGTGCACGAGTATTGCTGCATCGCCCTCGACATGAGACCCCGCATCTCATCATCGGTGACGGCTGGCGCTGTCGTGGACCGATAGACGACCATTCGCTGCATCCAATAATCTTGGGCGCTCGAGGCGGGCGCGATCAGCAGCAGCATCTCGCTCGCCGAGCTGGGTGACGCGACAGTCTCAGTCTCCACAGGTCGACCCATAACCCATCGCGTGAGCTCGCTTGTCGAGTGATTCCATGTGAAACCCTGAACCGTTTTTTCGTTTCCCGCTATCATTCGCCTTGTATTGTTCGACGACGAGAACCCGATCGGCTGCCCCCCGAACGGCTGATTAAGTCCGACGCTGAGTCCACCCCCGCTGATGAGGTTGACCGAGCTCGCCGTCGTCTCGCCGACATAGATGACCGCGAACGATGTCGTCGTGAAATCATGGTTGAAGTCTGACCCGTCTGTCGAGTCGTCGACGCGGATTCTTGCCGAGTCGATCGATGCGTACGCATGAAGTCCAGACCCGAAATAGTCACGCTTGAACTGGATTTGTCTCGCGGGGTTGCCCGGCGATCTGCAGTACCCGTTATGCGAGTTCCCCGACTCGTCTGTCGCGTAGTCGTGCAGCGAGTCGTTCGCAAAATCCTGTTGTTCAGGGTCATAGTCGGCGAACAAATTTGAATGACTGAGATCGGCCGGGGTTGTGATGCCCGGGATCGTGTGATCGGGTATGGGGAACTCAAAATCATCCCGCGCGTCGTTCATCGCCGACCGATTAAGGACCGTCTGCCCCGTCAGCACCGACGAGGTATTCCCGGCCGTGTCGTCGAACACCGCGCCGCTCGCCGAGACCGTGAGAGCGTGCCCGTCCGATCTCCGCATGCGCTGGGCGAGCAGCCCCGTCGCGTACACGACGAGCTTTCCGCCCACACCATCCGGGTCGAGCGTGACGCCGTCGACCTTTGCGATCGCGCCGTTTGAGAATGAGAGTAGTGTTCCGAGAACTGGGCGCTGTGTCCTGTTCGGGGTGAGGTCAGCATATTCAAACTTCGCTTTCCAGCGACGCCCCCCGGTCGTGACCCAAAACTCTGTGCAAGTTGCTGTCGACATCGTATGTCTCCGCTCGATCTGGTCCGTGTGAATGTGAAAACGCCGCCCCCATCATATCGACAGGGGCGGCGCCGTTCATGGAGTCGTGGACCTCTGGAGTCAGGTCGCAGCGATGACTCGCTGTAAGCATACCCGGAACATCGGGTCGGCGACGGTATTCGCGTCATCGATCTCGAGCTGTGCCCACAGGACATCGCCTGAATCGACGGGTTCCCAGCTCGCGACGGCGCTGGGTAGGGCGAGGAAATAGTCGTCGTCTGTGGTGAGCGTGACGACCGCCGACGCCCCTCGATAGATCTTGAATGTGATGTCGGTCCCTGCCTGATTCTTATCCATGCTGAACACGGCGCCCGTAATGAGCATGTCGTTCGCGAGGTAGAACCCGCGATCTGAATCCATCTTGTCGACGCCGCCCCAGCCGTGCATGTCGACGGGGCTGGTTGTGGTCGATATCTCTCGCCCACCGCCCACAGTCTCCACACGGTCGCCGACCCATGCGTTCCCCGATCCGCCCCAGACGGTCGCGTCCATGAGCGTAAACCATTCCCCGAGGTCGGTCCTGAACACCCTGTATCCGTAAGGGTGTGTCGTCACCGCCGGGAACGATGTCCCGAACTCGATCATGAGCTGAGTGATGTTCACGCGGCTGTTCGCGTCGAGCGACGCGGGACCCTCGGCCGTGCCGAGTCCGTCGATGACATTCGTGAGCTCGTCGGCGATCGCCTTGAGATTGGATCTCGCCTGAGCGGGTGAGTCCGTGCCCGCGTCCATGTTCGTCGTATCGATGTTTGCAGAGTCGCCCCATGTCATGATGATCCCTTTCAGCTTGCGACCTCACGAACCACATGCTCGACGACCGACAGTCTCGCCTCGTGATCGTGAACCTGTTTTGCGGTTTCTTTCATCGCGAGATTCGTCTCGTGAATCTGTGTGCTCAGGGCGCCGACCTCTTTGGAGAGCTGCCCCATTTGAGTCGACACCGTGCTGATGTTCGTGTTCAGCGAGCTCATTTCTTTAACCGCTGCGACTGTGCTGTTGTGCTGCGAGTCCTTGAGCTCGATGATCTTTTTTCCGACGAACCACCCGATCCCGACAAAGGTTCCGCCGAGCACAATCGCGAATGAAATGATACCGATGACGAACTGCGTGAGCTCCATAAAACTAACTCCGAATAATGATGCCTTGCTGCTCGAGCACGAGGACCTCAGACCCGTCACCGTCGATCGTAGAACGCGCCTCGACATACCGGGCCGTGATCGGCATGTTCTCGAGCGTGCTCGCGTCCGCCCACGAACTGAACACAAGGTCAGCCCCAGCGTAACGGATCTCGTCGGTCCGTGTCCCGCCTCGAGATCTCGCGTAGAGCGAAACTTGCGCCGAGATCTCCGAACCGAGATCGACCTGTTTCGTGTATGACATCGATGTTTGTGGCGATCGATTCCATCGTGTGTATTCGTCCCATGTGACACCGCCTGAATCGAGCGCGTCCCAATCGGTCGTGTCGTTGACCTCGAGCTCGTTCTCGGAGTTTTCCCAACACTGAGACAGCGTCCCATCCCATCCGTCGACGCGGGCGTTCACGACCGTCAGGGTGTCGCCCGACGGCGAGGCGCCGAGGGTGCGCTCGATGATCGACGCCGTTGAATAGTTGCCTTGCAGATCCACGACAGACGCGGCGAACTTGCGCGTCCCGGCGTCCGGATCGTCGGTGTCGTACGGCGACACGGCAATGATCGAGCTCGTGATCGGAATGAGGTCGTCCCACGATACCGCGTCCGTTGATCCGAACCGGATCTCGACGCCGTGTATGTTCGGCGCCGTCGATGCGTACGCCCACGAGAAACGACGGGTCGAGTCGCCGAGCTCAGACAGGTCGAACGACGCGAGCGCGTCCGGCGCGAGATCCCATCCCGCGACCGTGTGCGTCGTGTCGGTGTATGTGCTGAACCGGCCGTCGGCGTCGATCGATCGAACCCGGATCTCGTATGTCCTGCCCACGACGACGCCCGGGATCGTGAACACCCCGTCAGACGCGGGGACGCTCGGGACCGAGGTATATGAAACCGAGGTCTCGCCGGTCCCCGCCTGTCGGCGATAGAGCAGTTCGTACTCAACCGCGGGCGGGTTCGTCGACGGGGCGTTGCCGACCGAGAGAACGATTTTCGGGTCGACGGTCCCGTCAGGGTTGACGCTCAACACACTCGAATCAGACGCGATCGTCAGCACCGTCGGCGCGTCGGGCGCGTTCTGCTCGCCCGGGGGCTGGGTGATGCCAGAATCAAAATCGGGGATCGTCCCGGTGTCGGCATCGTGGATCGCGGGTGAGTGTGGAACGAGGGTCAGCTTTGCAGACAGGTCGCTGCTCGGCTGGATCTGATCGACGAGCATTTCGATCGACTCACTGTCGACCTCGCCGGCGAGCACGAGCGAACCGATTTCGGGCCAGTCGCCCGCGGGCGGCGCGATCGGTGTCGTGAGCTCCACAACCGAGGTCGTCCCGGCCGCGACTGTGATCGGGTGGATCTCGGTCGACCCATCCTCGCGACGAACGCGGATCTGATACGAACCGGCGCCGAATGTGAGCTCGTCGTCGAGATACAGCTTGAGCAGGTCGCCCGACCCGTCTGTCTCTCGCTCGACGATGCGAGCTGAACCGATGCCCACGAGCGGGACATCGTGCGTCAATAGAACGAGATCGCCGCGATGACATGCGATGTTCTCAATGTCCATGTCGAGCGAGATCCGCTCAGGTCTCAGTCGCATCACCGCCAAGTGATAGCGGCCGTGTTTCCATGCCTCGTCGGGTGATGTCGTCCCATAGAACGAGATCGACTCGAATCGTGTCGCCTCGGGGAGAGCTCCCCCGGGATCTCCGAACGCATCGACGCCGTTGAACTGATACCCGTCGTCGAGGACGATTCTTTCGTCCTGTTGATACCCCTGTTCTTTGTTGACGAACTGAACGCGCAGCGCGTGCGGGATCTTGGGGAACACTTTGTCGCCCGTCAGCCCCCGAGTGTTTCTCGGGGTGAGGTGCTGAACCGGCGTCGACTTTTCCTCGTCGATGACGACCGAGAACAGAGAGTCTTTCATCGTGAACGACGCGCGACCCGCGGACGCGATCGACGCGAGGATCTGGAACAGCGTTCGGCGCTGTTCGATGACGGCGTTGAACTCGAGACCCCGAGAGACATTCAGACCGTGCCAATACTCGAGCTCGTCGATATCGATCCCCGCATCGGTGAACTCAGACCGGCGCCCGTTTGCTTTCCCCTGCAGGGCGAGACGATAGAGCGACGCCGGGTTACTCGTGACCCTCTGAATCCATGCGTCCGAGTCGGCGTCATAGTCGAGCCCGATCGATCTCGCGCGACACGAGAGCTGATCGATGACCCCGTTGAGCTGCCCGCTCGCTTTGATCCTGATCGCGATGATCGCGAGACAGTCTTTGTTGATCGGATACTCGTGTCGGATCGTCCTCAATGCGGTCCACACGAGTTGTTGGAGTACGCCGTTCCCCGAGATCGTCGGCGTGATGCGACGAACCCTGACCTCGTATTGTCCGCGATCGACTTCCCATGACAGGGTGCGACGAACGCGGTTCTGTGTCGCCGTGAAAAACGCGAGCTCGTTCCCTGAGCTCGGGTCGGTAACTTGGTACGCCTTGACGATGGCGCCCGAATAGATCTGACTGACACCGGGATATGAACCGCCCGGGAAATGCAGGGGGTGCTCGTTGTTCTGGTCCGAGCCCCGGGTCGGGATGACCTCGAAATCGGAATGTACACCATCGACTTTCCATCCCAGCGCGATTGCGCCGTAGTTGACCGCGTCGGCTGTCGACTTTGTTCGCACCACGCGCAACCGCAGACGGATATCTGATCGATGCGTCGCGAACTCGATCGCGGTTGAGTTGTGAACCGAGAAATCCGGTCCGCTCGCGTCACCCGCTGGCGCGTCCTCGGTGTACTTAGACACGACGAGCTGATCGTCGACGAACAGCTCGAACGGTCCGACGCCGTCGACGGCGAACTGAACGCTGTAGGGCGGCGACCCGAGACCAAACGCGGATGCGACATCGGGCGTCAGGTGCAGGTCTGCCTCATACTCGAGAGCGAAGTTCTTGCCCACGCCCGTCGGAGCTGCGAGACGGATGAGCTGCGGCGCCTGCTCTGTGGCGCCGATGTTATTCGATGCGTCGTCCCAATAGATCGGGTCGGGCCAGTCGCCCGCGATCGGGGGTGTGTCGATGTCGAGGATCGACACACGGGTCGCGAACAGTGTCGAGTTCGGTCCGCCGAAATAGTCGTCGAGAGTCTGGGCCTGATCAGCGCCGTCGTCATCGTTGACCGCGATCCAATCGGTATCGCCGACCGCGCGATACTCGACCTCGCACCGGAGATCGATCGGCTGCAGGACACCGTTCGCGAACCGACCGACGCCGCTGGGCGCCGTGACCTCGACGGCGAGCTCGTCGGCATTCTCCGCGCTGGTTCGCGTCACCCATCCCGGGCCGTCGCTGATCGAGCACACGAACGATCCCGAGTTGTCTCCGTACGAACTGTCGACAGTCCTGAGCTTGAACTCGGTCCCCAGCTCGTCGAGCTCGAGGTCGGTGAACAGGTCGCCGAGACGAACGGTCTCGGTGATGTCATCGGTCGGCGTCGAGTCTCCGAGTCCGTTCGCCGCGATCCTCGAGAAAAAGTTTCGGCGATCGACGCCCGGTCCGAATATCGCGATCGAACATGCGTAAACATCGGTCCCGTTCGGGCCGTTGCCCCCGGGCGGCGCCTCGCCGGGTTGGAGTCCGTTGAATGTCGGGCTCATCGCGATCCCCGCCGCGTTCGTTGTGTACGAACCACCGATCGCGTCACAGGTGCCCACGGCTCGCATTGTGATCTCGTCGTCTGCCTGCAGCTCGGACGGGAACGACACCGTTATGACATTCCCCGTCCCGTTGAGTGTGAACGAGGTCGGACCGTAGAAATCGAGGTCGATCGCGAACTGATCCTCAATCACTACACCGGGGTAGAGCGTGACCGGGTCCTCGCCGGGGAACCCTCGCCGGATCTCGACCTGAACATCATCGAAGTTCTCAATCGGGGTCTCGCCGATTTTGATCTCGTCGATTTCTTGGGGGCCGTAGCTGACGACGAATAGCTGTCTCAGGTATTGGTCATCGCCGACGCTCTCGGTGTAGGGGAGAGCGGCGAGCGCGGGGACGACGCGGTTCTCTCCGAGGTTCATCGGGATCGCGCGATATTGACGCGCTGAGTTGCGACCGCCTGAGATCGATGGCGCGAAATCTTGCCCGGGCTGATCTCCGAAGTCGAGCGACGACGGGGGGGCGAGAGTGTTGATGAGCAGGGACCCGCCCAGCGCGATCGCGCCGGACGCGAACGCGAACCCCGCAGTCCCCGCCTGCAGACCCAGCGCGAGGGGACCGAACGCCGCCGCCGCGATGACGGCGAGCATGAGGAAAGTCCGAAACGGGTTCTTACCGTCGCCGCCCGCGGGGGTCGTCATGAGCACGAGCTCGGCGCCCGCTTTTGGTCGGATGCGTGCCCACGAGCTGCGAGCGAGCTCTCGCCCGCCGAGCGTGACCGTCGAGCGGGATACGCCCTCGTCGCCGACCGCCGCCCGGACCATGTCGAGCACCGTGCACCCCTCGGGCATGGGGATCGCTGGGGCGACCGCCCCCATAGGGGCCGTCTGAGGGACCGCAGACCACGAGCGAGTGATCTGTCGCAAAACCTGCCCGGGCTGCTCTCCGTCGATCCTCGTGGGCTTCTCGTGCCCGATTTCGGCATGACGCCACCACGAGCGGACCGAGGGGCCGAATATGGGGTCGCCGACCCGCTCGATCGCCACCCCGATACGGGGGGACCAATGCAGGACCGCGGGATCTGACCCGCCTGAGCAGCACACCCCTACATGGGGGAGTCGGCCGAGACGCATGAGCGCGACATCGCCCGGGCGAGGGTCATCGATTTCGGACCAATCTCGGGAGCTCGTCAAGTTATCCACAACGGCCGCTGTGGATTGTGGGTCTTTGGGGTCTGAGTATCGCGCTGGGTCTCGGTCGGTATCCATGCTGGGCAGCTCCACACCGAACACCCTCGAGTAGACGAGTCGCACACCGCCCCAACAATCGACGCCGTTCTCGTCGCGACCGAGATCCTCGTACGGGATCGTCAGGAACTCGCTCGCCCAGCTTTCAATCGTGTTTCGCATTAGAACAACCCCGGGAATGATGAGGGACCGAACACGCCCTCGGGATACGGTTCGTCGAGAACGGCCGTGAATGTCAGGTCGCCCGACACGGTCAGCGAATCATATTTCACATTCGTCAGCGAGAACACGACCGACCCGATGAGTGATGTGTCGGGTTCAGACGCGACGACGATCTGAACCGTGACTGAGACCGGGTCGCCGTTTGCGCCTCGCACCGCGGCGACGATCGATCGGTCGATATTGTCGATCGACAATCTCGCGCGAGGCGGCGCGTCCTCGACCTGATCGGGCATGATGAACTCGAATGGGTAGAACACAAACTCGGTCGAGTTACTGATCGTGCCGAGCGTCCCGTCAGCGAGCGTGTCGCCGTTGTCTGACGACGCTCTGATCGGCGACGAAAAGCTCGAGTGATTCAGCTCGAGCAGTACGGCGAAAACCTCGTCGGTTTCTTGGGCAACGATCGCAGCCCACGCGGTCGGGGTCAGTGTGCGGGCCATGCGTCAGCCCTCCTTTTCATGATGGGGCGCCGATGATTCCGCCCGAACCCTGTTGCACGCCGCCGTTCGCAGCGCACGCCCACAGGTAGTCGCGGAATCCCTGAGCTCGAGACGGGGGCGTTCCACATGCCCCGTTGCTCAGTGACGCGGTCGTCGCGAGCTTGTAAAAAACCGGCGTGATCTGCAGACCGCTCGAGGTTGTGCAGAGCGTTCTCGAGCTCATGTCGTCGAGGGCGAGCTGAGAAAAGTCTCTGAACCCCGGGAACTGCGATTCATCGCCCGACGACTTACTGTACGCCGTCGACCCGCTCGCGCACGCCGTCGAGGGAACAGCGACATGATCCGAGTCGAGCGAGTAACTCCATCCCGTGTCGCGATGGAATGTGATGATCGATGTCCCGTTGGCATCGGTGTATTCCCAATCGACCGAGACATTCTCGCCGTCGCTCGTGTTCGTCCTCGCGTAGCTGAACACGATGTCGTCTGAGTCCTCGTTCGTGATCGACCCGTCCGTGTCGTTGACACAGAACGCGCGGGTCTGCAGCGTGATCGTGCTGACATTTGAGAACTGAGCGACCCCCGCTGATCCGGCGAGCAGGATACAGGTCGGGCCCGCCGAGACCGTCACGACCCCGGTGAGTGGGGGGAGCTGCTCGAGCGAGATCTGCGCTGTCATGGCATAGTTCGCCCCGGTCCTCGTGCTCATTGGTCGGATCGTCGGCGCCGACACGAATCGGAACTCGGCGACGAAACCTCTGATCGGATCGGTCATGAGGAACGGGAGCGACCCGCCCGCTGTCGTCGTTGAGTAGAACTCGAGCAGGGTGTCACGCTGCTCGGCCGTGATGACAATCGCCCCGTTTACCGGGACGACATCGGAGCTGGTTCGCTTCCTGACCTTTTGGGGCCCGTACTCCATTTGCGTTCGGATCGTCTGTTGTGGCAGCGTCAGACCGGCGCCCGCAACTTGGATCGGGGGCAGCGATGTCGGGTATGAAATCGTCGTCGTCATCGGCTAGTTCCTCGTCGTCTGACTCCAAAGTTGTCGCTCATCGCGCGGTCGAGCTTGCCGGCGCCCATCATGTTCGCGATGCTGTCGCGAATGAGGATCTCGATCTGTCGCTCGCCGCCGGGACCTCGTGTCTCGCTGATCCCGACCTGTTCGCCCGAACCTCGCTGATCGATGACATTCACAACCACGGGGGGGGCGCCGCCGACGGCTTTGACGCCGAGATCCTGACCGACGCGGGTGAGGGGCAGGATCGCCTCAGGGCCCGCCTCGCCCATGATGCCGGTGTCGAACCGGGGTCCGAGGTTGAACATCGTCGGGCCCGTCACGACGCCGCCTCGAGCGAAACGACTGACACGCTGACCGCCTGAGTACACGCCGCCATGAGCGTTCACATCGGCGCCGGCGCCGCCACCACCCGCGCCCGCACCGATGCCGAGCCACCCCCGGATGGCGCCGAGCAATGGGGCAAAGATCAGCTCTTGAATGACCATCTGAGTCAGCATCCGAATAAACGAATCGAGGACATCGTCGAATGTCGCGTCGGCGTCGAGCAGGAAATCAGTGAGCTCCGCAGACACGCCGCGCGACCACCCCTCGACCGCGTCGAGCATCCGCTCTTTAAACTGTGTCGTGAACTCGTCGCCGGTGTCCTTGCCTTTCTTCTTTGCTTTGTCGAGCGCGGCGATGAGCTCGTCGACCGACCCGGTGATCTCCGCGACATCCTTTGGGATGTCTTTCATCCTCGATTCTGGTATAGCGTCCATGATGCCCGACATTTGTTCCTGAATGTCTTTCAGGTCGTCGAGCAGCGCCTTTGCGTTGAACGGTCCGCTCATGATGTCGTCGAGCATTCCGCGCAGGGGTTCCACATACCCGCGGATCTGCTCGGCGAACGCGGCGCCGGGCTGACGATCTGGGTCGGCGTATTTGTCCTCGAGCTGGGCGAGGGTCGTGTCGAGGACATTTCCGATCTCGACGAGCTCCTGATCGAGCGCGTTCGATGTCTGACTCATTTGTTCGCGAATCGCGTCGGGTGTCAGTCCGCTCGTCGCCCAAAATGCTGTCGCGGCGTTCTGCAGTACCGGCGCCGTCGCCTGCAGCGCCGCGGCTGCCCCGGGTGCGATCCCTGAGATCCCCGACGCGAGACCGTTGAGGAACCCGGCGACATTGACATCGATGAGACCGATCGCCCAATCGATGAACTCGACAGTGATGAGCGACAGCTCGCCCGTGCCCCAGCTCCACAGTCTCCGCATCTCGACCCAAAGGATCTGCCCCGCTGCGATCATCTTCGCCGCGAATACCTCGACCGCCTTGACCTCGGTTCCGAGGAATGTCCCAACGGCGAACCCCGCCGCGGCCGTCGCGATGATCTTTGTCCCTGTGACGATCAGACCCGAGAGCGAGCGGTTTGCTTTCTTCGCGTTCTCGTCTGTGGTGCCCAGACTCTTTGCGAGATTAATGACCGGCGTGACCGACGCGATCGCGAGTACGCCGAGCTTTGACACACCGCCGACCATGATCCCCATGACCGTCGCGGTCGGTCCCGCAACAGCGAGCAGACCCGCGATCGCGATGGTCGTGTTTCTCGTCGACGCTGGGAGCTCTGAGAACTCCGAGACGAGATCTGTCGCGATATCGATCATCCCCTCGAGGATCGGCTCGGCGTCCTCGAGGATCTCGATCAGCTCGTCACCGAACGGCTTGAGCGCGACGAGTAGTCTGTTCCCGATCCTCGCGAACTTTTCTCCGAAGTCTCGGTTCTGTTCCTCGAACTCAATGATGTCATCGCCGGTCGTGTTGATCGCCTGACCAAGCTCGTTCCACGATATAACACCGTCGCGAATCGCGCGGGTGAGTCGAGCGGCGCCCTCAGACCCGAACAGGTCGGTCGCGAGTGTCAGCGCCTCGGTTTCTGTCTTTGCGTCCCTGATCGCGTTGATCGATATGACGAGCGAGTCATAGACCTCGAGACCTGCGGCCGCGAATCGCCGTGTCGCCTGATTGATCCCGGGCATCACGCGAGAGACATCGATACCCACAGACTCGAGGCGAGCGAACAGGTCCGCTTGCTGCTCGAGCGAGACATTCGCATTCGACAGGACGGGTCCGAATGTGCGGATGTTCTCGAGCTGCTTTTCGATCGTGACATCGTACCGCTGTGCGTTCTCATACAGTCGCGCGTAAATGTCGGCGCCCTCGTCGGCGTCTTTGTTGAACTGTCGCAGTACGCGACCGAGCTGACCCGCGTTCGCTGCTGCGTCCTCGCCCATAAGTCGAGACCCAGCGAGAACGATTTGCGTCAGGTCCTTGAGCGACTCCCCGAGATCTCCGGTCTGTGTGTTGAGGATGCCCATCACCGACGCGATGTCCTCGAGCGAGTCAGGCATACCCGTTGCCACACTCTCGAGGATGCTGTTCAGCTCGGCGAGGTCCTCGCCCGTCGCCCCGGTCGCGACCTGAATGCTGCGCTGTGCTTTCGCGATCTTGTCAGACGCAAAGACGGCCGCAGTCCCCGCAGCCAACACCGGGAGGGTGATGTTCTGCGTGAGACTGCGACCGATCGCGCGATATTGTTTCTCGGTGTCTCGCCCGAACTTGCTGACCTTTCGGGACGCCCGGTCGAGCCCCTGCTCGAATCCTGTTGCGAACGCGACGAGGTCGACTCTGAGTGTCCCGAGAAACTTGTCAGCCATTGTCAGGGTCTCCGAATATCTCGGTGAGCTTTGAGATCATGCTTTCATCATCGGCCTCGTCTGCCTGCTCTGGTCCCCCATCATCGTTTGCGATCCACGGGAACCATGTCGACGGCTCGGTCTTTGATCCTGTCAGCACATTATAAACGACAGACGCGATCAGTCCGACCCGGGTGTCGACACGCCGGTTCTTATCCCTGACCGCCATGACCAATGCGCCGAACATGTCCGAATCACACTCGAGGACCTCTTTCGGCGAGAGACCTGTCTCGACACTTATTCGGGCGACGATGTCGATGAGTCGTCGCCCTCGCTCGCGTTTCCCGGGTCGCCCTCGTCGCCCTCGAGGTCGTTCGCGTCCGGGTCAGATCCGGTCATCCGAACCACAGCGCGAGAGAACGGCGAGATCATCTTACCGAACACGCTGATGATGTCGTCGCCGTGATCGACCTCGACGACCTTGTCGCTGACATTCAGGGCGGCGCCGACGAACTTCATTGCGAGCGTGATGTTCCCCATCGCGACCAAGCTCAGGACGCCCGCGCCGTGCTCGTCGCCCGACTCGTGTTTCTCGAGGATCTCGGACCGCTTGCGCTGGACATACCCGAGGATCTCCCCCGCGGTCATGCCGGTCCGCTGCTCGATCCTCATGATCGTCATGGGTCCGAATGAAACCTCGTGGGCGCCGATCTTGATTGTTTCTTTCTTGCTGCTCATGTGTTTTTCTCCGTTGTTGAGCGTTGCGAATAAAAAACCCGTCGCGTGCATGATACACGCGACGGGCCAACGGATGACGCCACACCGACCCGGGGGCAGCGCGCACACTGATTTTTTTACGACACCGCGCCGTGCGACTTGACGCCGCTCGGGGTGAGCTCGACATCGATTCGGATGACATCGCCCATCGGTGTCGCGTCACCGATCCGGGTGACGAACGCCGAGAATGTCCATTCGTACGCCGCGCCGGGAGCGACGATCTTGAAGTTTCGCAGGGTCTTTGCGGTCTGGTCAGTTCGCAGACCCGCCTGTGTCGAGTCGCCGCCGATCCAGTTCAGACGCGCCGTGACGGGGCCTGAGTCGAGCAGGGTCGCGACCCGCTCTCGGAACCCGCTCGGCGATTCCATATGCGTCGCGTCCGCCGTCTCGAGCGAGACATCGCCCGGGACGACATCGACGATCTCGGCGACCGTTGAGAATGTTTCGGGACCACCGCCGTCGCCGACTTGTAGCAGGGTGCCGAATCCGCCTTTTCCTTGTGTTGCTGCCATTGTTCAGGTCCTCATGTTTCTCGGTGATGAAAGATCGCGTCGAACTGTCGTCGATGCCGTTTGAGATCATCGTCCCAGTTGTCTCGGGGTTGACCGATTTCGATCTGATCGACCTCGTGGGTGCGAGTATCCGTCCCCATTGTACCACGGAACCCGTCAAACAGCGATGAAACAAGTCGACCGAGGTTGACAGCGTCCGCATATGTCCCGCCGTAGACATTGAACTCGAATCGCGACATGCAGTACGAACCGCTCGTATCCGGGTTGTGTACGACTTCCCGGCTGCCTGAGATCCGACGGAACATGATCGCGGGCATCGTCGCCCGCTCGGGGAGCTTTGCGCCATACACCCTGTCGGAGATCATCGCCGAGATCCCCGAATCGTCGATCAGGTGGGTATAGATCGCGTCCTCGATCGCGTTCGTGTCAGACATTGACTTTCTCCAATCGCTCGCGAGCTTTGTCGAGTATCGCCTGCAGGATCTCGTCAGGGTTCTCGTCGATCGCTGGCCGCATGAACGGATGCGGCTCGGCGCCCGGGTGGACCGCTTTGATCGATTTGATCTCGTGCGGCTCGGTCCCGTGCTCCACAAGATGAGCGATGTGACGCGACCGGCTTTTCGGGTTGATCGTCGTCGTCGCGAGAATCGCATCCTCTCCGCGTCGGCGCCGCCGGGTTCTCGCGATGATGCTCCGTTTCAGCTCGCCCGTACGCTCGACGACATTCTCTCGAGCTCGATCGCGAACGACTCGAGCGCCAGCGAGTACCGATGTCCTCATGATGTTCGTCGTCGTGCGTTCGTCCCTCATCGACTTCATGCGGCGACGGATATCGTCGAGATCCTGTCGCATCGTTGCGATCGCCTTGCTCGAGAGCTGATCGAATCCCCGCTCGTATTGTTTGATTGCGCTCGGCATGTTCAGCTCGGGTTGGGTTCATAGTTGACGAGCTCCGCGTCGATGTCGATCGCCCGCCCACGCTGGGTCGGCATGATTGAAACGATTTCCCAATCCTGCCCGTCGAACTCGATCCTCATGGTGTTGTTCAGACCGTCGATGTCTCGAATCATGAACTTAGCTGTGACGCGGTTTCGTCGCTCATCGTCGACAAATGACTCGCCCCCGGCGCCCGGCTGGAATGCAGCCCACACAGTCGCGAACTCGGTCCATGTTTGCTGCTCTGGCGCACCGCCAAGCCCCCGCGTTTCGACGGGGGCTTTGATCGTGATTCGACGGTCGAGATTTCCGATCGTTCCGTACGGCATTGCTTACCACAGCGCGACGATGTTCGATGCGGTTCCGCCCGTGCTCAACACCCTCGAGGCGCGAACGGGCAACAGCGAACCGTCAGGGACATTCTGCAGGATGACGCTCGACCCGCCCTTGAGCGTGAGAACGAGCGTCCCGCCCGTCCCCACCCAGAGAGCTCGCGAGGTCGTGGGGAGGTCTGTCGAGTCGTTCGGTGTGACCGAGGCGCCGTTCTCGACGGGCGACTCGAGACCCGCATTGTTGTTTTCAAATCCGTCAGCCATCGATAACCCCTAGCTCCCCGTTCGGGATCTGGTGCCTCGCGATCAGCGCCTCGACCGCGTCGGGCACTTTGGTCGCGATCGTGCCTGTCACGACCGCTTGTCTGTTTTCGTACAGGTGCCCGATCATGAGCATCGTCGCGGCGACGAGCGAATCACTGACATCGTTGATCGTCGCGGGTCCCGCCTCGTACCGGATGCGAACAGCGTCGCGTCGGCTTGCGAGATCTGTCGGCCACGGGACCGAGCTCGGATCTGAGAGACCCACCGTTGCGGGTTTCTCGTCTCCGTTGAGCACATAGTCAGACCCGTCCATCGTCTGTTGCGTCCCGTCGCTGTCGACATATGTGATCGAAGTGATCGAGCGGACCGGCGCCCGGGGCAATGCGAAATACCCGGCGCATGTCGGGAACCTCGGAGCGAGCAGGATCAGCGACGCGGGGACCATAGACGAGCGAATCCTCGCCTCGATAGCGTCGATCGAGGCGAGGACAAGTCTGTCGATGAGCGAATCCTCGTCGCTGTTGTCTACCCGCAGATGATCCTTAGCGTCCGCGGTCGTGATGACACTTGCGACTGTTCGCGAGGTTGTTGTCAGTGACCACGGGACCATAGATCAACCCTCCGCGGTTTCGTCGCCCTCGGTGCTCGAGACAGCTCGCTCGTCGATGAGTTCTGCCTCAGCGTCCTCGGCGTCCTCGAGATCTCCGTCAGCGTCCTCGAGATCTCCCTCGAGCTCGTCAGGTTCAGGGTCAGCGTCAGCGTCCATGCTGTCGCTGCTATCCGGCTCGGCGTCGACGGGTGCGCTCGCATCCTTGCTGCCGTCGGCGTCGACCTGATCCCCTGAACGATACTGATCGAACCTCGAGTCGGCGAGATCGAATCCCACGGGCTCTGCCTGTTCACTCAAACACATACGGACGGCGTGTCCCTCGCCGAGCTCGACCGTCTCGCCGTATGCGTGACCGACGCCCTCGTTCACGATTGAAGTGAGCAGCTTGATTTTCAGTGTGTTCGACATGTCGTGTCTCCGTGTTGTTGAGTGGAATGACCGGGCCGACCTTTCGATCGACCCGGGTGGATGATATCAGGATGCGGCCTGAGTGAGCTTTTTGACCGCGGCCGTATCGGACAGGATCGAGCCCATACGCTGGAACATCACATATCCGTACTGGAACTTCTCGCGCAGCGAGTCGTCGATCATGAGCAGGACGGGGTTCAGCACAGTACGAACATAGAACTGTGAGAAATCACCGTACAGCGCCGTGATGTCGCTCGCTGTGATCGTGCTCGACATGTTCTGATTGATCGCGTACGGATCGCCGAGCAGGGTCGATCGCAGACCCTCGATCAGCGACGGCATCCACAACGGGCGACCGTCGCCGTCCTTGAGCTTGCGTAGGTACTTGAGCACATTGTCATGGAACATCCAACGGCCATTCCCGCGATATGCGGGATCGATGGAATGCTGCAGGTCGATGATCTCGTCGAGGGTGATCGCGGTTGTCCCGGTCGCCGTCACGCCCGCCGACGCCTGAGTCACGACACCGTACGGCTGCGCCGTGCCCGTGCCGGTCGTCGCGTACTGAGCGACGATTCGACCGAGTCGTTCGCCGAGTCGCTTCGCGAGGAACCCCTCGATATCAATCGCGCTGTCCTGCATGAGCACACGCGACGCGCGGACCTGTTTCGACGAGAACAGATAGGCGCCGAGGGTGAGCTGTGTGAATGTCGGGTTCGCAGTTGCCGCCGCCGTGTTTTCGGCGATGAGCTCACCGATCTCAGCGGTCCCGTCAGAAACCGGGAACGGCATGTCGTGACCCTGAGCGGTCGGGAGGTACGAAACGCCCGCGGCGTCAAACCATGTGTACGCCTTTTGCTTATCGATGAGCTTGGGCCAAAAACCCGTAGGAACAGTGAACCCGCCGTCGGCGTCGGTGCCCGCCGAGAGATCTCGGCTTTCGACGCGACGGGCGTGCAGTGTCTCGAGGTCGTCGTTCGACAGACTCCGCTCGCCGTGCTTATGCATCTTCCAGAATGCGTCAGCGTATCGCTTTTCTTCCTCGCTGATTTCCTCGGCGTCGTTCGCGCCTCGCGTCGATCCCGCTGTTTTGATGAGGTGAAGTTTCCCGGGGTCCGCCGTGTCGGAGAGACCGAGCTGCTCGCGCAGGATATCGATCTGTTCCTGTGCTTCCTTTGCGGCCGTCTGCAGGCCGCGAACCTCGGTACGCTCGTCGGCTGTCATCGCGCGACCCTCGTTCCCAGCGTCGTCCTTTTCGGACATCGCCTTATCGATGATCGACGCGGCCGCGTCCATGTTCTTTTTGCGGGTTGCCTCGAGGGTGTCGAGGCGACTTGACAAATCGGCTTTCTTTGTTGCTGGCATCTTTGCGCTCCTATTCCGACCTCGTGTCGGTTCTCACTGGCCGGGTGTCGCCCCGGATTCAAGTTCGATCTGTGTACGCCACAGCTCGAGGGATTCCCTATGTTCGTTGTTCAAAGTCCCGCCACCATCCCCACCGTCTCCGGTGTCATCACCCTTGTCGCTTTCCTGCAGTTTAGCACGAACCTCGTCGAGCGTTTCGCTGAGATTCCGCTTTTCAGCGTCGACGACACTCTGTGGGTATGCGGGCCACGAGACGGGCGAGATCTCCCTGAGTCTCGCTTTCTTGACCGTTCGCAGGTTGGCGCCCGTCGTGTCGTCATAGTCCCATTCGTCCTCAATCGCCCGGAATCCGAAACTCATTCCGGTGATATCCCCCCGGCGGATCGACTCGACGAGGTCGTTCGCGTAGCTCGTCTTTGGCATGTCGATCTCGAAATACAGCGCGTCGGGCTGATCGTTAAGTCGCAGCGTCCCCGCGCTCTGTCGACCGATGACCTGATCTCGGTTGTGATGAGCGAGCGCCCGGACATCGTCGGTATCGTCGCCCTCGAGCGATGACGCGAACGCCCCGGGTATGAACTTCTCGCGCATGCCCCACAGGTCGTCGCTGAGTGAGTTGTAGACGATCGCTTTCCCCGTCAGGGTGACGGTCCCGTCGTCGGATTCCCGCAGCTCAATGCGACCCTCGAGTCGACGGGTTTCGGTCGCGAGCTTGCCCGGTTCGTGTGTCAGTGTCACAGACATCGTTGATCTCCTATGCGGGGATTATAACTTATTTGTCGCCGTCGCCGCCGTCGCCCGTGCCCGGGGCTGTTTCCGTCGGTGTCTTTGCCTCGGTGATGATCTTCTCGACATGCTTGTCGGCCTGCTCGGTCGTCGGAGCTGGCATCGTGTTTACCGCGACGCGGGGGCGAGATCCCATCCCGTTCGGGAGCTTGTTCATCCCCTCGGCGACGCGGGCCTCGTCGGCGCTCATCGATCCGATCATCGCGAGGTTTCTGTATCCCTCGGTCCGCGACTTGAAGTCGCCGCGCAGGACCCCGTTCAGGTCGAACCGCACCCGGAACCGCCCACGCTCGGACGGGTGGATCAGCTTGCGGCTGAACTCCTGCTCGAGCTGCTCGACCCACGGCTGCAGCGAGTCGGTGACGGCGTCGATGTTCTGTTGCTCGATATTGTTGAACGATGATTTCTCGAGCGAACCGATCTTGTGTGGGGGGACCCGATACAGTCGAGCGATTTCCTCGACTTGGAATCGGCGAGTCATGAGTAGTTGGACATCCTCGGCCGTCATGCCCCACGGGTTGAATGTGGCGCCATCTTCCAAGATGAGCGGACCCGCATCGACGGCGCCGGGGTCTGACCTGATCCGAGACATGATCCGATTGAGCGACTCCCTGAATCGCTTGTACGCCTCGTCGCTCATTGTCCCGTCGAGCGAGACGACGCCCGCAGGTTTGGCGCCGCCCGCGTACAGGTGCCCCGAGTAGTTGTCGCCCGCCGTCGCGATCGCGAGGGTCCTCGCCGCTTGTTTGATCGGCGACAGACCCTTGTAAACATTGTTGCCCGCGTTGCTGATCGTGCAGAGTGTGCGAATGTGCAGGACATCGTTCGGTGCGAATCGATACCCGCTCGCGCCAAGTACGGGGAACTCATACACAAACGCTTTCGGGAACAGCTCACGAGCGTCGAGGTATCTCGCGTTGAATGACCGGGCGTCCATGATTCGCAGCCCGATAGGGTCGCGACCTCGAGACCATTCGATCAGCGCGAGACCGTTCCCATGCAGGTTCGCCGACGCGAGCAGGGTTTGCGTCGTCGTGTACTCGGGGCATTCGGGCATCGGGGATCGCAGGAACTCGGCGACCGGGTGGTCGTGTATCCGCTTGAACTCGTCGTCGCTGACCCGTTCCTGAACATAGGTCGGGAGCATCGCGATCGTGTCGGCGATATATCTAACCGCGCTCCAAACCGCTGTGATGTTCAGCGCGGTCCGTTCGGTGATCCCGATATTGAACGACGATCCGCCCTCGATCAATCCGAGCGCCTCGAGGATCTCTCGATCCTGTGTCGCGGTCGACACGGCCTCGCGTTTCTCGACGACAATCGGTGTCCGTTCAGCTCGGCCGGTAAATGCTCGGATCATGTGTCAGCCCCGTTCATGTCATGGATTCGTCGTCGCCCCTGAGCCCTCGCTGTTCATACACGCTGCCCGCGGGCTCTCGCAATAGCATAGCACGAGACAGCGCCATGATGCACGCGACGATACCGTCGATGCGCTCGGGGGATCGCTTCTTTGACGGCTTGATGAGCCCCCCCTCAGCTTCCTCGACGACGACATTCCCGCTCATCCAAGTCAGGACCGGGTTCGCGTGATGCCTGATCTGTTGAGACAGGACCGCCCGCATGAACGCCTTTGACGGTCCATTCATCGACACCGTCCCCTGTCGGATCTGGACGACATTGAACCCCGCACCCTCGAGACTCATCATCATTTCACCGGCGTTCCACGGGTCGCACGCGACCTCTTTGAGATCGACGATGTTTCCCCATCGGTGAACCTCGCGACGGATCGCGACCGGGTTGACGGCGCCGCCCGCGGTCTTTGTGATATGTCCCTGCTCGATCCATTTGCGATATGGGACCTTGTCTTTCCGCTCTCGGACATCGGCTCGCTCCGCGGGGAGCCAGAACCTACACACGACATCGAAGATCCGACCGTCGCCGACGATGTCGCCGTATGCCGGATCGACGCCGAGCTCGGTCTCGTCATAGATCTCGTCGATCTCGCCGATCCGCTCGAGGGTCTGCATGTCGAGCTCGTCGTTCGGGTCAGGGTCACGAGGGATGATCCCCACGAGCGCCGTGATGTCCTGTGTCGATGACATGTCGATCGCGGCGTAGCATGGGCGCCCTTTGAACTGCTCGATCGATGTCCCGATCGACCCCTCGCACATGTCCCACGACACCGAGCTGATCCATCGCTCGGACGCGCCGACCCACTGGTTCAGGTAGTACCGACGAAACGCGGGCTCGAATGACGGCTGCTCGATCGCCTTGCGACACTCTTTCCGCAAGAAATCCTCGGATATCGACACGCCGAGATTCGGGTTCGCCTTGCGCCAGACCTCGGGATCTCGAAAGTCGTCGTCGGCATCGGCGTAGAACAAACACGGGTAGAAACTCAGGTCGTGCGAGTCACCGTCGCGAACTCGTCGCGCGTGCTCATACTGCTCATAACAAAGCGAGTCTCGACGGTTGCCCGCGGTCGTCGTGATGATAATGAGCGGCTGAGTACGGGCGCCCGTGCCCGTTACGATGACATCATAGAGACGGCGATCGGGGTGCTCGTGCAGCTCATCGATGATCCCGCCGTGAACATTCTTCCCGTCTTTGTTCGTGACATCGCTCGAGAGCGGCAACAGCACCGACATCGAATCGTCGTGGGTGATCGATGTTCGGAGCGGCCTGAGATTCGACGCGAGGAACTCGCTCTGTTTCACGATCATCGACGCGACATTGAACGAGAGTTTCGCTTGCTCTTTGTCGCACGCTGCAAAGTAGACCTCGGCGCCGATCTCGCCGTCAGCGCACAACAGGTACAGCGCGAGCGCCGCGGCGAGCAGCGACTTTCCGTTCTTGCGCGGGAGGAAAATGAACAGCGTCGAGTATCGTCTGAGCCCGGTCTCGACATCGATCCACCCAAAGACCTCGCGAATCGCGCGACGCTGCCACGGCTCGAGGATGAATCGCCGACCGGCTTTCTTGCCCTTTGCATGTTTGACGAACGATTCGATGAACTTGATCGGGCGATCCGCTTTTTCGGCGTCGAACCTGAACATGCGATAGCGGTTCAGGTCCGGGTCGAACTTGATCTCGACAGGGGCGAACTGCTCAGACACCGTCCGCGATGTTACTCCGTCGGTGTTGATCGGCATCCCGGGCGCCGGGCGGGTTGGGTTCCACGCGACCATGAGTTCAGTCCGTCCCGGTCAGCTTGAATGTTTCGGGCGTCTCGTCGTCGTGAGCTGGCGCCGACTCATGCGGCGCGTCGGGCTCGGCGTCATCGGTTGGTCGTGCCGGGGGGCGATTCCCTCCCCATGTCGAGACCTTTGTTCTCGCCGCGGGCGTGAGTCCGAGCTCTTTCTCGATCTTCAGCGCTTGGTCGCTGAGTTTGGTGTACGCCGTCAGCGCCGGGCTGATCTGTTTCGCCCCGGTCTTGTACTCCATTTCGTAGCCGACCCGCTCGAGATCCTGAGCAGCGACCTCGAGCGCCGAGAGCGTCACACAGTACCGGGCGACGATCGTGACATCGGCTTTCCCGAGCACACCCATCGTCTGCAGGATTGGGACGATCTCGTTCCACAGCTCAGACGCCCGCTTGAGCGGCGCGATCATCGCGGGCGGCGCCGGGACCCCGCTCGCCTTGTCGAGATACTCAGTCGTGGGTTTGTCCTCGCGATTCAGAGATCGCTTTGCCGGGTTCCCCTTGCGGGCCTGCAGCTCGTCGGGTTCGGGTCGTCGTGACATCGTGCTCATCCGTTCTCGCCCTATATATGGGCGCTCAAAAATCAAATCTGAAAATCCGTTCCTCGCGTCACCCCCCGGGGAATACGGGTCATGATCGGTGTCCTGTGGAACATAACCCCCCCTGATTGACCAATGCCGGTCGCGCATATGTTGCCCCGGCGAGCGGTCCCCGGGGTCTTACTGTCTGGCAAAAATGACCCCCCTACCCCTATTTTTCGCTCAAAAACGCGGTTTTGAATCAAAAAACCTCGTTTCCCGCTCAAAAACGGCGTTTTCGCCGATCCCCGAGTCATGCTCATCGCCTCCCCGCGTCGTCGCCCGTCGACCCCTGATCGTTTTCAGCTCGCGTCGTGCCCGTCGTGCCACGCTCCGAGCTCCGAGCTCCACACGCGACAGACGAGTCGTCGTCGCCGTCCGATCGCTCTGGGTCGATCCTCGATCCGTACCCGGCGATCTGTTCCTGAGCGTTTTTGATCTGATCTCTCGCCCGATCAAAGCTCGCCTCGTCGACCTGAATCGTGATCGATGGGCGAACCCCGAGCATCGCGCCCACACGCTCGAGGGTGAGCCCGCTTTCTCTGGCCGCGTCCCTCATCGTCTCGAGCTGCTCAGGGGTGAGTGACTTGACGAGCTTGATCCACGACCGTCGCAGTCGCCACGCTGACCATTGCATCCGCGCATTGCGTACGCCCCGATCGATGTCGTCGAGGACCCACAGGATGACGAACGCGACGAGCAGCGACGCCGTGACCATGAGCTCGACCCGGGCGGGCGCGATGGGGAGAGCTGTCGCGGCGATGCTGAACATGACGAGGATGATGAACACGAATGCGGCGAGTAGGTGGTGCAGTCTCATGTCTTGGGTCTCCGTTTGTTCTTGCGTGCCTCGACCGCTTCTTTCCGGGTCTTGGCCGTGTGACACGCATCGCACAAGGGTTGTAGGTTGCTCCGAGCATCCGTCCCGCCTTGTGCTTTGTTGATGATGTGGTCGACCGTCACCGCTGCGACGATGCGACCGTTCCGGGTGCAGAGACGACACAAGGGTTCGTCTCGTAAAACGCGCGCCCGCAGCTTTCGCCACTGGGCGCCGTACCCCCGCTCGCTCGCCGACTTCCCTCGGTTTCGATTCCACGGACGGGGAGCGAACATAGAACTCGCGTGCTCGTCGCAGAACCGTTGCGGGGGTCGAACCATCGCCGGGCAACCGGGATGCTTACAGCCGACTTGGGGGGCTCGGGGGATCATGACAGTCGAATCGCAGTCACGCGGACGCTCGCGTCTTTGGACCCGACGACATCGAAGTGATAGTCGCCGCCGTGCAGATATTGATTCGGCAACAGACGCGAGCTGATGTACGCGACGGGCTGCTCGCTGCTCACAGACACCGAGATCTCGTCGACCGGGGCTTTGCGACCATCGGGCGCCACGACGCCCACATGAGCTGACCCATCATTGTCGCCCGAATACTCGACGATGATGAGCGTCTCGCGATTCGCGTTGATGCCGATCCGCTCGCCGTCGGCGCCGGGGATGATCGTCGTCGCATGAGCGCCGACCATGATCCCATAAGACGACCCCGCAAAGTTCATCGCCGAGATCATCGTCGCGTTTTTCTTTTTCTTGGACATGCTTTGTCTCCTATGTGTTGAGGATCTCCGAGCTCGAGCCCGGACGATTCAGATTCTACAGCGTCTTAAGCTCGCGCACTGTCTCGGTGCGTGTCGTAACCTCGACGGCGTCGGCGACGCGAGCAGGACGGTATGTCGAACCGTCCTCGCCGTGGTTCCTGATCCAGCGATCGCACGCGGCGAGGTCGTCGAACTCGGTCTCTACAAAGACATCGCCACCCTGACCGATCTCGATCTCGCCGACCGGCGCCCAGTGCTCGCGTGAACCCGATAGATCTGGGGAGCTCATTCGCTCGAGCACCACATACGACTGATTCCGCCGCTTGCGTTCTGCTTTGGGCTCGGTGTTTGGTGTTTCCGTTGTCATGAGAACAATCCTTTCTCGCCCCCGGTGTTTGTACGCATCGACGACGGGGGCATGTCGTCGGTGTCGGTGTCATACGCCCCGGGCTCGGAATAGTCACGCATGTCGCGATCGTATCGCTCGCTCGGGAGTTTCCATTTTTCATCGTGCATGAGAACGAGCTCGTCGGCGATCTGCTCGGCGAGTCTCGCGACGAGCTGGCGCCGTGAGTCCCCAAGCTGATCGAACGAGGCGCCCGATCCGAGCGGCGTCTTTGTCATGCCCGCGGCGATGACCTCATGAACCGCGTCCCGGTATTCGCTATAGCTCCGAGTCATATCCACGCTCTTTCATCGCTGCGAGGACCTCGTCGACGCTCGTGACGACGATGACATCGTGACCGACGCCCTCGATCTTCTTATGCGTCGCCGTCTGGAGCTCGGTGAGCTTCCCTCGACCCTTTGGTGACTTGAGCTCGACGAATAGGGTGCGAGATACGGCGATGTATCGCGTCGATCCGGCGACATGTCGAATGATGCGTCCCCGAAACAACACACACCAATCAGGCAACCCCGCTCGCTGGTACTGCCCGCCGTGAATCTTGAACGCGAACACGCCGGGCATCTTGTCGAGTGTTCGCTTGAGCTTGGCGCTGAGCGCGTGCTCGGTAAGTTGTGATGTTTTAGACGGCGCCATAGCAGACCCTCACTTTCACGACCGAGTATTGCCCTCGCTTGTCCTGATCCAATCGATATGCGAACTCGATATCTTTGACAACCAGATCTTTATACTCACTGATCGATGACCCATCCGGTGTTTCAAGGATCTCGCCCGTTACCGTATTAACCGCCGCAAAAACGACTTGTCCGATTTTCATTTTTCACCCTCCATGATCTCAGTTCGCATCCGGTCCAGTGGGATCGAGTACCCGCACGCGCGGGCAACCCATAGTCGAGATCTCGCTCGTGTCACTCCGACATAGAACGCACGCAAGATCGAGTCATACGCCTCGCCCTCGCCCTCGATCCATGCTTGCGCCGCCTTGTTCGCGAGGTCAGGGAACAAGATGACCTCGTCGGCCTCGGCGCCCTTGAACGAGTGAATCGTTCCGACATAGATCCTCGGGTTCGTCACGCTCTCGACGCCGCGTGTCTCCATAACCGACGACACATAGTCGAACGATCGCCTGAACCTCGAGCTGATCCGATCGGCGATGACCTCGAGCACACGCGATATTGAATCGGTGTCGAACGCCGCCTCGATCTCGTCGAGGAAATGCGGATTGAAAACCTCGGTCATTTCAAAGCGAGCGAGACGGGCTTTCCCCGATTTGGCGAGCTCGGGGATCTTCGCTTTCATCCCGTGTTTCACGATCCCCGTCGTCGTCATGATCTTTGTGAATCGATCGACATCGCTCCATGACCACCACACACGCCCGTCGGTCTCGAGGATGCCCGGGATGCCCTCGCCCTCATCGCGCGGCTCGAGCATTGGGCGGAACAGCGAGACGAGTCTCGAGCTCATCGAAGTCCCGGCTGTGTTGAGCGGGTTCCATGACCCGTCGTGTGGGCGCCATGGGTTCGCGAACGCAAGCGCCCTGTTCCTGAGCTGAGTGACGAGCGGTCGCATCATGTGGGCGCATGTCCCGGCGATCATCACCGAACGCCCCTCGGCTGCGAGGTCGCTCGCGAGCGCGACGATCTCGGACGGCTGGCGCCATGACCCGCCCGTCGGATACACCGACCCTTTGACGACCTCGCCGTCGTCGCCCACGCGAGGGGCGTACTTGTATGTGTCGTCGCTCGCCGTGAGCGGTTCGATGACACGCATCGCGAGACGCTGAACGAGCTCGGGTACGCGATAAGACTGCGAGAGCACGAACCGACGGTCATCGGGGATCTCGGCGCCCGTCAACGCCTCAGGGTGAGCACCACGCCACGAGTAGAGCGATTGGTATGGGTCGCCTGCGAGGATCAGGGCGCCCGCCTGATCGCCCCACATGCGAACGAGCTGAAACTCGAGCTCGCTGAAATCCTGAGTCTCGTCGGCGACGACGACCTGTGGTCGCATGGGGTGCTCGATCTCGTTCGTGAGCACCGACTCGATGAGGTCGGTGAAGTCATACCGCTCGATTGATGTTTTCCATTCCTCCCAAACCTCAGCGAAATCCTGCAGCGTGTCGCTCCACAGGTCGCGGGGTGTGCGTCTCGCCCTCATGATGAGATACTCGCTCATCATTTCATCGCCCGGGTTCTCGTTCCCTGTATATGGGTCGACGATTCTTTCATCGTCTAAAGCATCCCTCGCGGCAGACCCCAGAGCGTAACCCGGGTGTTTGTCGTTGAAGTCGGCGAGATCATTGGGCGTGACGATCTTTGGTCGACCGAGAGCTGTGTAGCAATGCGCGTGCAGCGTGCCGATCGCCTCTTTCGGGATGGGCAGTCCACGCCCGGCGACCTCTTGCGCCGCCGTCTTTGTGAGTGACGCGACGATGACCGGCGACCGATCTCCCGAGGGTGAGGCGCCGAGCTGCTCGACGATCGCGCGGACCATGCGTGTCAGTCTCGTCGTCTTACCGCACCCCGGGGGGCCGATGAATGAGTATCGCCCGTGTAGCTTTTTGGGTTCCATGATTCAGTGTGTCCGTTCCTGTCAGTGTGTAAAAATCCAGCGATCGGGCGGGTCAACCCGGCGCAGCGCAAACGGTCGATTTTCGACATGGGCGGGCCTCGAATCGCGCCAAACGCGATGCCAAACGCAAAAACGCGCAATATCCGCCCGCGCGCTGCGCCTGATTCCGAACAGGCGCAGCGCCGTAAACCCTGATACGCCTGAGAGATCCGTTCGCGCGCTGCGCTGTTGCGCGCGCTGCGCTGGTTTTTGATCCGAGCGAGATCGAATCGCTCTATATGGCGCAGCGCGCAGCGCGCTGATCGGGGTCGTTCTGTACGGCGAGACGGGATCATGATTCGACGAGCTCCCCCATGACAGACATGTCGACGGCCGGGATCGATGAGGGATCGCCGTAGGCGCCCCACACGCGGTCGCAGATGCGTTTCGCCGTCCCCGCGTCTTTCTCGATCCCGACGAACCGACGCCCCTCGAGAGCACACACGACACCGAGGTTCCCCGATCCGGCGAACGCATCACAGACGACATCGTTCGGGTTCGTGTAGATCCTGACGAGGCGAGTGAGCGGCGCCGGGTGGAGCTGGGCCGCGTGCCAGTCGACACGCCATGAGTGATTGCCGGTGAGTCTCGGAGCGGTCCAGACATCGCCGGGCATCCGACCCGATTTGTTCGCTCGAGCGTCTCCGATCATTTGTCGATCGGACATAACACGAACTGATATATCGTTGTTGAATGTCGATCGCCCGGGTCGCTTGCGATGGATGAATAAATGCCGGTGCTCGTTCGTGAGCGACTGCTCTGAGCTCGCGTAGTTCGCGAATGTCTCTCGCCATATGACGCGGTTGAGTCGTGGACCGTGACGGCTCATGATGATCCCGACATGATCTGCCCATTCCTCGGAGATCAGGAACGCAACGACGCCGCCGTCTCGAGCTGCGACGAACATCGAACTGATCCACGACCTGAGCTTGTCGGTGAACTCGTCGGGTGTGAGCATGTCGTCGCGCTTGCTCGCGGCGCCGTACTTGATCCCGATGTTATACGGCGAGTCGGCGAACACAAGGTCGCATTGCCCCTCGAGCTTTGCATACTGCAGCGCGTTCTCGGCGGGCTTGTTGATGATCGTGTATGTCCTGATGTTCTTCGTCATTGCGTATACCCTGACCCTTTCTCGGAGATCTCGCCGAAATCGATGCACACGAGCGAACCTTTCCAATAGCCGACATTCGACGAGCTCAGGTCGTGGATCTCGAGCCCTGCCTGCTCGAGCTTTCGCTCGAGGTGCCGGAGTTCCCATGTGATGTCGTGCCCGTCTCGTATCCGCTCACACATTCCGGTCAGATACCCGTGTTCTCTCACAGGTTTTTTCCCGCGGCCGCGATGGCGCATGACGAGGACATGTGACCCACACGGGGGGGCGAGCCCCTCGCCCGCAAACTTCTTTTGCATTCGATACGCCGCGTCCCGATCGCGAGCTCGAGGGTAGACCTTGATACCGAACCAGTACTCGCCGACGCGCATCGCGTGTGTGATGAACACGCACTCAGCACCGGCCGGGCTGCACTCGTGTTCAAACTTGCTCAGGTTATAGACGAGCGTGTTCATGTGTCCGCCCCCGCGGGTGTCGTGCTCTTTGAAACCTGCAGACCGAGATACTCTCCGCATTGATCGATCGGCGACGACCAATACCGGCGAGAGTACCGGCGCCCCGACACCGACGCCGAGATCGCCGAGCTCGTGAACTTCATTGCTCGGAGCGCCGCCCAGACATCGTCGACGACGACCTTTTGAACCTGCCCCGCCTTGACCCACGACTCGAAACCGACACGGCTGATCCACAGTCGCCCATCCTGAACGAACGGCTGCGACCCCTTGACCGCGATGTCGCGCTCTTCCTCGCGCGTCATCATCGTCGATTGGAGGTACGCCGAGAGCAGGTCTATAACCTGTTCCATCCTCGAGCTCTCTGGGTTTTCTTCGATGTCGACGATCAGACCGAGCGAGTTGATGAGCGTGACCCATCCTTTCGCCTTGAGCGGCTCGAATAGTTTGCGCGAGATCGGGAACAGCTTTGTCGCCCATGTCTTGGGTGACTGCAGCGATTGAGCTGATCCGATCGTGACACTCTCGCCGGTCGCGAGCTCGAGAATATAGCTCGCGTCCTCGCCCTCGCCGTACTGAACGAACCGGCTGATCGGAACGCCGAACACATAGCTCGCGTCTTTCAAGATCCTCGCCCGCTCGACATCACTGACCGCGGCGCCCGCGGCCGTCGGCGCCACACTGACACCCTTGTTCAGATTCGATGTCGTCGCCTGCGATCCGATGCCCTCTCGAGCTCGCGCGATCGTGCGCTGGTAGTAGTCCTGTCGGAGATCTCCCCGGCGTGTGGTTTTCAGGTCGTGCCCCCGCTTCTCTCGGTGCGCGATGAGCAGGTTCGCGATGTCCTGATCGGACCACCCAGCTTGGGCGGCGTAGGTCGCGAGGGACATGTCATACGAGCTCGGCGACTGATCCGCAAAGTCGGGCCGCTTATTCTCCCACGACGCCCGGAACTCGTCGACATTCGCTGAGAGCGCCGAGAACAGCTCGAGGGACGGCTGGGCGCCCCGCTCGAGCACGAGGCGAGAGACGCTCTCGACGGCCTGTGGACCCCCGTACGACGCTGGCATGAACTCCTGAGCGACGACGACGCCCTCGATGTCGTCTATGGACCACGACCGCCCCTCGTCGATCTGGAGGATCTTGACGGGCTTGGGGTCGCCCTTGACCTTGCGATTCGCCGTCCCGGGGAGTCTGAGCACCCGCACGAGGTCGAACACGCTGTCGACCGTCCACCCCTTTTCCATCGCCGAGAGCTTGAGGGTCGCCGAGAACCGCTGAGAGAGCTGGTACGCCCTCTGACGGTCCTCGTCGCTGTCGAAGATCCACGGCTCGTCGAGGAACCACCACGCCTGTAGACCGTGCCCTGAGTCGATGATCGCCGACGGCTTGACCGACCCGAACGATCCATTCACGAGAGCAAGCGCCGATTCGTAGTCCGGGGGCAGCTTGTCAGACTTTGCGTGAACATCGTGACTGACATCGATGTCCGCCCACATGGAAGTGATGCCCGCACAGTCTTTCATCGACCCGCGTTCGTGATCGCCCGCGGGGGGTTCGTTCCTGAGACCGACATTGACCCACACACATTCGCGCGAACATCGTTTCATCGCCCAATCGAGCCCCTCCGATATGTCGTTGAACCATTCCCCGGTGAAGTTCGACCGCGAACACAGGTGGAAAAACAGACCGTCCTCGACGGCGAGTTCATACAGAGCGTTCAACAATCGGCGCGCGGCGTCCCTGTCGCTTATCGATGTCATGTCTCAGAGTCCTCGGAATCATCATGAATGTCGAGCTCGAGTGTGCGGGTGAGCACGACGCCGAGTCGTTTGTTTGTCATTGCCATACACGAGAGCATGTCGCCCCAAGTCATGCGACCCCGGGTCAGGGGGACGAACTCTCGCCTGACCCGCATTTGCGCCTCGCTCGACGAGTCGTTGATATAGGTCGAGTCGACCTCGTCGCTCGGGTAGGTGAGCAGCGAGAACGCGATCTCGCTCGCTGCGAGGAACTCTCTGAGTGAGTCGCGCAGCTCGAGGGGTACGGGTTGATCGAGATCGATTCGGATCATGTGGGTCGTGCTCCGTTGTAGAAAAATCGATCGACGCCGCTAAGCGCCGACCGACGAGAGAGATCGAAATCAGTTGACGACCTGGCCGTGTACGGTCGGCGTGACGCCGTCGTCGTCGCCGTCGATGCCCACAGACGCAAAGACATCGCGCAGCGAGTTCGCCATATTGAGAATCCCCTCGAGCTCGTCGCCGGTGATCTCTCC
>Ga0163101_100065_pt1 | contig 37722 bp, 22 predicted proteins | sample TAMARWmetagpilot_2_FD_111548 | JGI IMG/M metagenome (GOLD analysis project Ga0163101, IMG submission 111548) | Phycosphere-associated microbial communities from TAMU algal ponds, Corpus Christi, Texas, USA - TAMU ARW1 11/11 metagenome pilot | ecosystem: Engineered > Artificial ecosystem >...
AAGGAAACAGACGAGCAGTCAAAGTTTGCTAATTACCGACAGGAAGGTGTACAGACGTCCCGTCTAACTTCCGACTAAGAAACCCGAGGTTCAAGAGAACAAGCCGTTCCCTTACTGTACCCTTGGACTCCGGTGAGCAAATAGATAGTGAAAGGTTTGTTGGAAAGGAAAGATTTTAACTGCACTCTCACACAGTTTGTTGAGAGTAGGCGTTTACTGTTCATGCCGATATCCATCACAAAGCCTAGACAGTCTACCCACCCGACTTTTTCCTTCTCCGACGTCACAAGATAGGACTTATTCCAAAGCAAGATTGACGCGCGCTACCGGTTCTACAATGCGTAACACTGACATCACATTCCTTTACGTACTTTGTCTGCTTCTGGCCATTGCGGGCAGCCGTGTAGCCCGAGGTTTAATTGTGCCCTCAATTCCGGCAGCTCGTGCGAAAGGAGCACCAAAGCAATCGTTCCGCATCTTGGATACAGCAAGAAGATCCCTCGGGGATCCCATTTGCGAATACAAGCAAGTAGAGATAACAACTTCACAAAAAGGACCACCTCAGCAGAAGATTTCTGTGGAAGACTTGACGCCCATCCTGCAAGAGTTGCTCCAACACAGTGGTCTGCAGCAGGGTGTCGTTAACGTGATAAGTCGGCATACTACCACGGCGATTGTTCTTAATGAACGCGAAGCGCGTCTCGCACGAGATATGGAAGAATACTTTTTGCGATTGGCTCCACCGGACGAGCGCTCCGATTCGGTCCACCGTCAAAAGGGCGTCCGATACTACCACAACGACATTGACCAGCGCCCCGATTCACAGGAGGAGGCCCAGCGGTGCCAAGATAACGGTTGGGATATTGATCAGCCTCAATCGCTGCAGGCGTGGCGTGATCAAGAACCGATCAACGCACATTCCCATATTCTCAGCATGCTGCTGGGCTCGTCGGAAAGTATACCGGTAGTGGATGGGGTTATGGTAATTGGACAGTGGCAGTCTGTTTTGTTGGTAGATTTGGACGGTCCTCGCGATCGTACCGTAGGTGTACAATTTCTAGGCTATTGCTAGGTTGAGAAGAGCGCTCGCCACTTTCCTTCCGACCGAAGCCAATAGGATCGATCGAACGGCGAGCAACGGACGCTGCTATCTTTCCTAAAGTCCATGCTTCGCTTTGTTAAAATGTTAAACGCTCAAGTTCAGCGACAATCCCAAATTTCCCGGTCCGACACCATTAGTGAATCCGTTGGGTCCCAGAAAGGGAGCATACTCGTCCGGCACGCAGCTAAGTTGCACGTTGGCGCGTCCCTGTTGGTAGGATCCCTGGAGATTGAAATTGGTATCCGGGATACGGTAGGCCACACCCACGTTCCAGGGCGACGACTGTCCGTAGAGTTGCATCTGCAACTGCTGAATCATTTGTTGCTGTGACTGGAGGAACTGCATGGCTGTCTGTTGCTGTTGTGCACTGTTCATTTGCACGTCCATGGCTTTGCGAGAGGACTCGGCAATGTTGTTCATGACCGACTGCAAAAAAGCACGTTCGGCTGTGTAGTCCCAGTCCGATCCTTCCCGAATGGATCCGTCCGCTTCCCGCACAAACTGCGAGTCGGCTTGTAGCATGGCTTCGTAATCAGACGCACCGGACGTCTTGGTGGCCGCCCGGTAGCGTTGGAGCGCGGCCTCCCGTAAATACCCCAACTGCTTCAGGTAGAGCACTTGCAGCGGAGCGTCGAGAGCGGCTTCGAGTTCCTGCAGTTTGCGATCAAAGGTCGCCGCCTTGTTGGCGTCGTCACCGGCTTCCGGCGCGGCGGACGCAAAACTCTCCAGCGCTTGGTTGCAAATGGTCTCCGTCGCGGTGCCAAAGGCTTCCACGACTTTCCCACCGTCGACGATTTCGGAACGCAAATCCTCAATTGACGACGCTGCCGTTTGTAGTACCTTGGCTTTGACCGACTCCAGCGCCTGCTCGTACGCTTCTATCGTGTCGTTAGTGTCGTAGTCCGATCCCCCGCGGGGGATGCACCAGGCGCCGAGGGTCGATCGGTATGTCGATCCGGCCGAGACTCCCGACGTCACAAGGAGCGCTACGGCAAACAGTTGCCCATACATGATGATGGCTTTCGACACATTCATCCTTATCATGGTCTTCCAATGGAAGGTCTGTGTGGATAGCAATGTGCTAGTGTATATTTTACTGGAAATATATGTATGTATGTATCTATACGGACTATACTGCCACTGTGCGAGCAGTACGTGTGTCGCTCGCGTCGTGGTTTCAAGAGTCGGACAGAAGACGATATTGGATCGGCTCTCTCACTGCCTTTGAATGTCGCGTTGATAGACACGGCTTCCAGGTGGCGCAACGAACGAGACCAGGACAGACGGAACAATGCTCCGGTGATACCGACCGACCATCCGACGCTCCCAAGAGCGGGAACCGGACGGACGAAAAGGTCACCGAAGATACCATCGCCTGTGATAGGTATGCGGTTGGGAATTGACTATGACTTTACCGAGGACAAACGTAACCACGACAATTTGACCCCGCTCAGTATATTACCAAGCTTGCAAGGACAAAACTATTTAACATGTAAATGTATATGACATCATCCAAAGTAGTTTTGTAGTAGGTGCAGAAGTTCTCGTCTACTATCCCTTCTCAATTTTCTATCCGGAAGGATGTTGCGTAGACATTGGCGAGCTTTGGCGAACTTGTCAGCGACGGCAAAGGACTCACTTTTTGCATCCAACGATTTTGGCGCTGTCTGTGACCCATATTCCTTCGTCAACAACTGCTTTTGTAGTCTTCCACAGAGCGCATTCATCGCAGTTGCCTACTTGGCCCTTTACAGTTAAGACATTGACTCGAGAATCTATCCCTCCCATCCCAAACGCACTAACACAACTGCATCATCATGACGTCCCGTCGGGTGGAAACGACGATCGTCCGGGTAAAGAGCAAGCACTTCACGACGTCGCGCAAACTCGTGACGCCGCAGTTATCCTCCAGCGATGATGAAAGCGAGGAAGACGGATCCGCCTGTTATTCCTCCGATACTCAGAACACACCAAGTTCGCAAGGTGGATCCTTGTATTCACAGTCAGCCGCAACGGACGACGAGGATCGTGCCTCTTGGGGAGACGACGACAACAACGAAAACGAAGGTCGTGATTGTACCTCCAGCGGGGAAGATTCCGACTGGACTACGGAAGAACAAGCTCACCAACGCGGATCTGTCAAAAACCGTCTGCCTCTTAGTCCACGAGCGTTTGCCACTCCTTTAAGATTGGGTCGGCGCGCAACATCATTGGGGTACAACACACCACCGGCATCAGCCAAGGAACGCCGTTCTCATGGACGGGAGAAAAAGAAAATTGAGATCAACAAAGAAAAGTGGACCCCGCTGTCGAAAAGGAATCAAAAACATAGCACGAGATCGAACAGCCGTTTTGTAAATACCAAAAGGGTGCCAGCTTCCGAGATGATCCGCTCGAAAAAGCCTCGTGAATCTACAAAACCGCTGTCGGCACCACCCAGGCGCCAGTCAGCCACACGGCTACGTAAAGAAAAGATACGAGCTTTAATGGCTACCGTCGTCTCAAAAGATTCTATTGACGTCTCGGTGCCGCTGCCAAATTCCACGGGAGCGGACGAAGCCGATGCAGTGGCCCGCGATTTGCAAGCCATGGGTTATGACCTGGACTGTCGCTCCTTTTTAACCACAGCGGATACTAAGGACTCCGCAGAGCGATACAATGCTTCTCTATCCAACGCGCGAAGAAGGAAGAGGATGGATATTACATTTTCGGCGGACGAAGAGAATGAATCTCTCGACGGTAGAATCCCCCATCAGAGTACTGAACAGAAACTGATCAAGGAACAGCCCAGCAACTCGAATACGGCATCTCCTTTCACTGCTTCGGTACTGTCAAAAAATCTTTCGGGTCTGGACCTGACGGCAAAGAAAACAAATCACAGTCAATTCTTGACGAACAAAGAGCCTGATTGGAACGTGCCGTCACCGATCACCAGAGGACAAGAAGCCGCACCCTCCCAAAACCTTGACCTCTCTGAGGCTCTTCTCCAAACTGAGGCGTCTTTTGCAAGTCCCAAATTGTCCTGTGAGCTAAAAAAAACAGATGCTGGAACCCATCAGTTGGCTGTTGACATGACGCCTTGTCGCAGTACCTTCCAACGCCTAAAGAATCGACTTAGCAAAGCAGGGTCTGAGGCAACTTCTGATCTCTCTTCGCACGGCTCACAGCACGGCACGGTCTTTTCGAATTCGATCGAAACGAACACATCGTCTAAACTGCGAGAGCCCTCGAGCAAAAAGGCGAAAGTGAAAAAATCAATTTCCATCGGAAAATTCCCGCTGAGGAAGTGTAGTTTGATGCCTCGGTCGCAGAAGGCGAACACAACGGATTGCAGTTGTGTCCCGAAAACGACGGTGTACTCATCCGTCACTATTTCACCCACCGAGAAGGTCTTACCTTTAAAAAAAAGATGCTCTGGAAATTGTTCACAGTCGGCGAAAATGGAACCGAAGCATTGTCTCGTAAAATCGAGCGAAGAGCCTCCTGTCCCAACTACTCATCTCTCGCCTGAAAAGGACCCCGATTCTTTGTATGCTGCCTCGCCATCCATGTCAACTTTGCCGCTTCTATCGGGACTCGCTGGTCCTAAAGAAATTTTCCAGATGCCGCACCCTGATTCTCGCTCTTTTGATATGCATGAGCTTTTAAGCTTGGACGATACGCTCTATGAAGTGGCAAGATTGGATCTACAATCACCTGCTGAACAGTGCAATCCTTCTACGAAATTTCGAATCATAAAACGTCTAATCGATGGGCGAAAGGGTGTATTATCAGTCCATAAACCTGTCGAGCTTGAGCAAGAAGTACAACCTCCTCGGCGGTTGATGGGGGAAAAACTAAAGAAAAGACTTACAAGCGTAGCAAAAGCGAAGCACATCCTCGGATTCTTCAAAAAGCGTCTTACTACCTCAGATGAATCTATTTGTCTTGCGAAATGCACAGAAATTGCCGGGCATGAAATTTTTCCTGCATCAGAAAGCGTGTCAATTCCGAAAGCGCCCGATCTCCTGATGTCAGAAGAACACCAGAAATTGCAAGGTGAGCCAATCCCTTCAACCGGAAGTGTGAGCGGTGGGCTTACTCAGCGAGTCTACGACAACAAATGCCCGTCCAAACATGATCAGCTCGGATTTTCGTCGGACAATAGCGGCTTTCCGCATGTCACTGAATGCATTGGCGAGGTAATCGAGGCGTATCTGAAGAGTGAAAATGGCGAAAAGGTTGTTCTGCCTTCTCCAAAGCCGACGACTTCTCTCAGCAAAGTAGTTGGGGAACGGAAAAGGGGTGGTTGCGGTTTTGAAATTTCTTCGTCCAATGTGGCCAATTCTGCGAAAGGAGATGCCTCTGATCATGCTGAAGATTGCGCCCTGGAGCAATTGGTCCATTTAAAATCAGCAAACTGCATCGCTTCCAAAAGGAGGGAATGCGAAGATTCTGAGCCACGCCCATTGGCGAATGGTCCGAAAGATTCCGAACTTCTTCCTTCAGTGCCTCCAACAAGCTTAGGCGGTTCTATCAGTGGAATGGAAACCTCAGAGCATTTATCGCGTTACCCGATTGAATATTGTGACGATAACCGCGCTACAATTAGCAACGCACAGCGCCTGCCAGCTATTCAGGAATCCTACTCCCCTGAGACCGATAAAACGGCGGTCTCCAAAGAAAGACCTCCGATCACCCCTCACACTTTGAAGGAAAGGAAACGCTGGAATAGGAGTCACAAGGACAAGAGTCCGATGACCGGCAGAAAGTCGACCCAGCCGCAATCGCCAAACGACCAAAGCTCCATTCCTCTAAACCTGGGCGAAGCCACGAAAGGTGTGCATTCTGAACCTAGTAATGTTCTTCGACGAAATCTATCGAAGCTATCCCGGAAGAGTAGTATATCCCGGCAATCTGGAAAGGTCGGCTCTCACAACAATAGTGAATCACGGATGGGGAATCCAAAGAACATGATTTCTGCTTCAACGCTGGTAGTTGACAGCCCGAAGAAACAAATTACTACCAAAAAGTCTAGGACCACGTCCAAAGAAGGCGAAATGGACTGGCTTGATGATTTGGATCAGCAGCTAGATGCTGCGCTTTCGGCATTGTCCTTAGACTCCTCTTTGGGTGATGTGGAAACTGCCATAAAGACTCTCAAGAAGCACGCGAAGCGTCTCGGCGTCAGCGAAAATGATTTGCTACTCGCAGTGAAAAGTGAAGACACATCCTTCCCGACAATCTATTCCGGACAGGATGGAGAGTCGGTTCGTACTCTTACTTTCGGAGAGGAAATGCTGTACGCTGTGACAAACCTATTTGAAACAGGCAGAAGTTCTCAGGCAAAAACAAAATCAATGTAAACACATTAAATGTCAATGTACTCCTGTATCTCATTCACAAAAATAAGATTGATGATCACTATTCCAAGCTCATCATTGATATCCCAACCGACGACAAGTAGGGAAGCACAGCGATTTGTATTCCCTACCTGCTGTCACATGTTTGTAATGCATACTTATTTAAAGTTTGAGTGATTTGAACTTGTGAGCTAGGATATGGTCACAAATACTACTCAATCGTAGGTATTGGTAGATGAAGGCGGCGTCTGAGTACAATTTGCGTTTGAGTAGCATTTTCGGAGGTAGGGAGTTGGAACGTAAGACGCTACGTGCAACTCTATAGCCCTACGCAATATGTAGTAAATCTCAATTTCGTCCTTTCGGCAAAGCTTTACGAACACTTTTACAGCTAGTTAGTTTTCTCGTAGACGCCCGTACCTGGGAGGTAAGCTTCCGGGTTCGGCTCTCATCAATCGCTCGGATTTGGATGCTACTCGCGAAAAACGTGGTATCTCCACAACTGTGCCCAGATCACTGCTTGCTTCCGCTCGGCGTTCCATTCCCACCGTGTTTCTGTGATCGACTGCGGCAAACCTCTGGCACGCTCGAGGGGTACTATGAGTTCCTGACTGACCTTGCCGGGGGCGCAAGATGTTTCCAGAAGAAGCGCTTCTTCTAAAGGGGGGAGCAGACGAGTCGACCGTGGACTCACCCAGCGTGCTAAGATCATCTTGAGAAGATCTTGCTTTCCTTCGCTTGGTTTTTTTCAAATAAGTTGACATGTCACAACAAATAGCATCTCCCAAAATACCTTGATCCATACCACACAACAGAGATGCCAAGGAAAAATCGCAGGATGCCTGACGGCTAGAACTCGCCGCTCGTATGTCCTCCTTGTTCACACGCTTGGCGAGTCGATGCGGCGACGGAAATCCGTGATTCTCGCGCATTTCTGCCACTTCGTACATCAAAATATAGGCCTGTTGTGAGAGGACAAGCGCGACATCGACCTTAGTGACCCGCTCATCGTTGCACTCGAACCATTCACCATGCTTTTTGACAAAGGCGACGTAATGCCCGCGTTCACAGCTCTGACCTTGATGTACCAAGACGGCCACTAAATCGTAGGGCGGCGGCCGAGCCTTATTGACCCGGGACATGTACGCTCCAATCTCGAGTCTCAAAGGAAACTGCACCTTCCTGGATAGCCGCGCCACATTGCCGAAGCGGTCAAAGGCGAAGCGCTTAAAATGGCAAACCAGGATGGAAGGGGCTGTCGCGAGCCTTAATCCTTTCGTAGCAATTCGCTTTGTTCCGCATCTTCCACAATTTACCTTGTTTTCTCCATTCAACAGTTCAGTTTTCGTAAACTCGTGCAAAGCGTCCGTTAGGGTTTCTATTTGTTCCGCTTGTATATCGAGCGATAAGTCCATGTATCGATCGCGCGTGAGCGATGGTCTCCGGCAGGTTTGACAGGTGACAGCCGACTCGAGAAGCCCGTCAAAAAGACTGCTGAGGGATTTATTCTGTCCACTCATGGTAAGAGTACCCAGTAGCGCGCGCAAGAACTCGTGCGCATCTTCTTGTTGGAAGGGACGCAAACAGGGGCTTAGTTTGTTTGGTTGCCGGGTAATAGCACCGGGATCGACAACTGGTGTTGGGGAAGCAGCAATGTAGAGCCACTGGGAAATGGTGGTAGTGAGCGGGTCCGAAGCGTCTACAGTAGATTGGGCATGGTAGTCAACCGTGATGGTACGGAGTGTACGGGTGAGCCAGCGGGAGTTCTCCGACAACCGTCGGTCTTCGCGTTCTTTCCTTCTTCGCTCCTTGTCCAGCGGTCTATCGTTCTCCTCGTCCGAAGAATCGACACTCCCGGAACCTCGTGCCAAAATATTTGGGTTGGAACTGTACCTTCGAAAAATAGCGGCTGCTTTCTGATCCAGTAGGGCGTGTGCGAGTGCGGTACTAAGTAAGCACTGCAAGGCAGCGTTTGCGTAGCAAGTATTGCCCACGTTCCGCAGTCCCTTGGGCCAGTGTGCCGTTTCGTGGCGCTTTCCCGGTACGTAATGCTCGTCTGGCACCAAACTACCGATGGAGGCCGTGTCCAACGGTTCCGAACAGGAGGCACTGCCGCCTCGTACCAAATAGCGACGTTCCGAGGTGCGTCCGGAATCTTTCTCCATAACAGGTCTCTTCGCGCGTTAGAAATGCTGCTCTTTCGTGCGCGAAACCTAGGATGGACCAACGAGCTTCCAGTTACAACAAGCAGTGAAGAGGGCTCGACAAAAACAGCCCGCGAGCGCTCGTTCGATAGCAACACCGAACCGATTAAATGGCTAACAAACTCCGTGAAACCAACTACAAGGGATCAACTAATAGGAGCTATCTTCCCTCGTTCCAGACGCCTGATTGTGGAAATATAGATCGAGAGTTCGAAGTCTATAAAAGTCACGCTTCCTCTCGATGAAAACTTCGATACGAATTTGCGCCACAACTCTTCTTTTTTCAAGAACCAGCCCGTCGTAGTGAATGGAGTTGGCTTTGAACCGACGGCCGTTTGAACATTGCCCGTGCGGCCTCGGTGAGCGTGCGAATACGATATTAAAATCGATCGAAGCGTGCCCCTTGCCTAAACCACTCGGAAGGGGCGTAACATGTGGATCCGAGTTGGGCGGGCGTATTATCATGATACGGTCAACGGCTGGTAATTAGCGTACCGATGCCGACATTCTAAATCTTTTCGCCAATTCAACGCTTTCCAAAAATGAAAAAGCGGATTGGCCCTATGCATTTACATGTTATAACATTCCCGACGTTACAGTTACTTAGATAAAAGGTTCTCGCTAACAACATCCCACGGGGGATTTTTCGTCAACCGCGCATATTACTTTCCAGTCTCCCTATATAACGTCGAGTTCTCGTCTGCGACTCACGAACCAATTTGTTGTCTAATGAAAACATCTTTCAAGCTCTACGGGTGGCGCACTGATGATTAGGAATAGCCGAGACGTAGTGGGATAGGTAAGTTACTTATGTCACGTAAGTCACAACCGAACATCGGTTTTATCACACGCTTACCATAGTCGGACCGACATGTCGGTTTCCTAGCTCTGGAGAGGGCGCAAACAAGATGATCCTTGTTCGCCTCGAACATTGTCCTTGGATGGTGGACAATTGCCATAAGATGCCATAAGATAACTAATCAGCGCTGTACTTTCTACTGTGCCGTCATGGCGTGCCATTTAGCCGCGTATAAACTTTGTTGGGGACCGCGATTGAGCAACTCCGCGTGCGTGCCGCATTCTACGACGGCACCGTCCCGCACTACTGCGATCCGATCGGCGAATCGTCCCGTAGCCCAACGAGGCGACGTCAAGAGCGTCGCAGCGCCAGTCGAACGCAAATCGCGGACGAATCGCGCCTCATCCACTTCAGAAAGTTGACAAACGACGTCATCCAGAATCAAGATTGAACCCACCAAACTATTTTCCATCTTGTCGTTGGAACCCGCCGAGTTTTCGTTATCGTAGACAGCTTGTGCGAGTACTTTGGAAAGGAGTAGCTTCGTCCATTCCGTTGGTGACAACACGTTGTATCGAGGTCGCAGCGGAGAGGGCCTCAAATCGTCTTCTGTTGCCGTCACCACACTCGACATTTTTGACGGCAGACGCGGCAACAAGGTCGTATACAGACCAGTCAGTTTTAATGCCAACATCATACACGAACGCTCACTGACGCCAGGCGAATGGGAAGCATCAACCACACGTAAGCCGTCGGAAGGTTCCAGTATCTCTTCCAAAGTCAAACCAGACACAACTTGTGCCGTGTCGGAAACCGTGCGAACATCGGTCAAAAATAGACCCAACCGCTTCTTCAGCTGATTTGGATCCCATTTCGTGACATCCAAGCCCCCGAAAGAGATGTTGCCTCGCACTCGAGTTGCCGAGAGAGCCCTTCTCGGTGGAACAATCATAGATTCCGCCAATGTTGTCAGCAGCCGCGTTTTGCCAGATCCCGCTTCACCCAGAATCACCAGAACTTCGCCGTTACGACAAGTTAGATTGGCTCCTCGAACCGCCCACGCTCGTCGTGTGGCGTGCGCGGCCCAAAGATCCTTCACAGTCAGGCCAGTAATCGCGGATATCGAAGCCTGGAGCTGTAAATCCACTGTTTGCGAAGACAATGATGTGGTCCGCTCGTCAACAGCCGTCTTGAGCGATCTCAGAAAGCCAACAATATGCTGTTTCGAATCGGTAGCACGTACTACATGCGACAGTGTGTCCCACGCAATACGGTGGGTAAAGAAAAGGACAATTGCAACATCGCATAACGAATCCCACCGTAGTAATGCGTTGTTACGAGCATTGAACGTTGTGATTCCCACGAGACCGTACACAACAAGAGGAAACACCAGAATTGCGCCGGCCAAGCCACCATAAAGCACCAGTCGACTTAGCGATGTTATGGATAAACCCGACTTACTTTCGGCCGCCAACGGAATGGCCAAGCGCCATCGTTCAAGCAGTGACTCGATCGTGTTGTCGTCCGCCAACAACGCGAGTCTAATTGCCCCCGAAGAGCCCAAGTCGGTCATTTGTTCCGTCAATTTGAGATGAACTTCGCCTTCTTCCTCGGCATCTTGCTCCGCAACAGGCTGAACTTTGCGCTTCGTCTCAAGCACCGGAAGCAGAGCTACCGTGGAGAGAGCGGCAAATACCGAAACGTGGTAGGCAACCCGCAAGGGATAGTCGAGCACATCTGCAAGCTCTATGGTTATCATCTGAGAAATTGATTTTCCCAAATCCAGAACGACGCCTTTCATACCACCACCCAGCTCGCCCCAATGTGGAGGCCACGACCTCCATTCCTGCAGCCCGGCCAAATTTCCGAGGGACTGAATAATCGTCACGAAAAGCGTCCTGAGAATAGAAACGGTCATTATAGCGAGGCTAATCAAGATGCACGACACGAAAGTCTTCAATCGAGCCGTCTCAATTTTTGCTAGTAGCTGCGCCCGAGCAGCCTTTTCCGATCGGACTGGAAGCATCCTGCTTGTTGGTTGCGATGAGAAGAGTCGCAAGAACATGGAACCATACTGCGTTTCATCGTGCACCGAAGCGCCGATGGACTTCTCCAGTGTTTGGACTCTTTTGTCTAATAAAACATCCCTAGTTCTGGCCACGAGAAATGCGGCAGCGAAGGCAAACGGGGCCCAGGTATCCGTCGCATCCATCAATGCAGACAAGAAGAACGGTATTGTTGTTGAAAGAAAATCCAATGGTGTTTTGGGAAGCGGTACGCTGCCGATATCCGGCACCAGCCTAGCTCCGAATATGAAAAACATGAGTTGGGCTATGTCCAGCACGGCACGAGCACGACCGACTGCGGTGCTTTGTCTCTCGTCGTCGGCGTTCAAAAGAGATGAAGATTTTCCACGGCCGCACCTATCCATTAGATCATCTAATGGAGGTGGTAGCGAGGTGCCCTTCTTTGGACGGGGGCGCATATGCGCTACAACATGGACGGTATCAGGCCTTGTCGCTTTGCTGCGACTAAATATGCCTAAGAAACCTCGCGAGCTCTCTTCGTCGTCTTCATCGGCCCAAATATCCATGGCGGCAGAAGAATAGTCTTGTGAGAAGCTACTACCTCGACCTGGCAAATGAAAACGAAAACGTGGTATACGTGACAAAGACGGCATTATTCGTCCAAGCTTCCCGACCAGAGATTGCGATCCGTCATCGTCGTCATCGCTATCGTTGAGAAAGGTCGTCGTCGTTGGTCGCTTGGAGCTGGAAGACAAATGTGGCGAGTTAGCCTGTGAGTTTAAGAAGGCCCTCGAATCCTGGCGGATTCCGGACGCCGCGGAAGGCACAGGCAGAGGCGTTCCAGATGATGTGGTCGATTTCTCCGCTCCTTTTTGAGGAGCAGCAAAGGACTTGTTGTTTTCAGGATTGGCGGCAAATGGAAGACTACTCGTCTGAGCTGGATCCAACGCCCCGCCATTTGCTCGTATTAAGCGTTTTGTATTCCTCCCTGTCAGATCGGTATCCGTAGATGTCTGCGGATACTGGATCACGTACGGATTCATAGTAACAGAAGGTTCAGTTTTGTCATCCATGTCACTCGCACTACTAGGCGTTTGGCCGTTGATCGGAGCTGTCGGTTCGAATCGCGATGCGGCCATTTTTCGATTTGCCAGTGATTCCAGTCCACCAGGTATGGGGGCCCCATCGGCGCTAGCCAAACTTCTTCCGGAAGCAACCGAAAACTGCATTCGTGACTCTGGATCGTTTTCTTCTTCGTAGTCCTTATTATTGTTTCGTTGCAATGAATCATGCAATGGTGCCAATGAAGATTTAGTATTGCTGTTCCACAATTTACGAACAGGTGGTATCCAACTAGCTGTGGGTAGCTTTACTGGCGTAATTTTGACTACGTCGTTCACGAGTTGTGAGGCCCGATCCGAGACTGAATCTTCCAAATCGGCCAAGGTATCCAGACCCCGTTCAATTCCCCTCCAAACGCGTTTCCAAGCCGGTGGCGGACGAGCGTGAGAGCGTTGTTGCAAATACCGCGCATGCAGTTCTTGTGGACTGGGTCGACGTTGAATAAGTTGCATTGTACCAGAGCCAGCTTGTGTCTGGTGCAGCTGTGGCGGACTCCCGCGTTCAGAAGGATCGTATCGTCCGCCTGCCTGCTGATATTGCGGATTCGGCAGTGATCTGTGCGGGGACAAAGGCCTCCTTTGTTGCGATAGCGGGTTTGCTTCGGTCGGAATCGTGATCCGTCTCTGGTGCAGCCAGAGCGGTTGCGATCGATCCACCAGTTCGGACGGTGGCGAACTCGCAGTTCGAGTCGCATGTTGGAGTGGATTCTCCGGCTGTGGAAGCTCTGCATTTCTCCTGTTCCCAGTCTTATTTGCAACTCGAGGCGGAGGCGGCCGTGCGTCTTTTGTTATTCTCCGTAGCGAGGAATCCTGGCTATTTAGGGGGTTGGTGAATCCAGTATGTCTGCCGGTGCGGGGTGGCACTGGTGGCGGAGGAACTAAAGGCTTAATGACAGGTTTCGAAGTAGCCTCGGTCTGACGCGGTGGTGGTAAGTAGCTCGAGGAGTGTGTTGGGTCGCGTCGAACTGTGGGCTCGCTTTCGATCCGTTCCTCACTAGGTGGCTCATCGACTTCTAGCCGCATACTGACTGTCTCTTGGCCATTCCCCACGCTGTCGTCGCTAGTGGAATTAGCAAAGTGTTCCGAACGGGCAGAGTATTCTTGCCCCGATGCTTTATCCTTAGCAGTGCCATTGCTGGTCTCCGATTCGCGATTTTCTTGGTGTTTGGATCCCGCATCGCCGCTCCCATTGTCTGTGGATTGCGCCAAGGCGGAGACTGCAGCCTCCACTTTCGCCTTTGGTGGACGAGGCGGTGCAATAATGGGTTGTTGCCGTGGCTCCTCCTTCTCGAGAAAAGTAGAAGCCTTACCGTGTTGTACATCCCGGGGTGGAGGCGGTGGTGGACGTCGCGAGGGGGGCAGGGGCAGCAGCCTCGGTAACGAACGCGAATCCTCGAGGGGAGGAGTCGCGGTGGCAGTCTTGGGTGTTCCTGCCGGAGTTGTAGATGCCGCAGTGGTAGAAGTACTACTAGTACTAGTACTACTGCTACTGCTACCCTGTACCAGGGATAGAATGAGTGAAACGGCAACGCATTGTCGCACGGGATGCCTCATATTCCCCGTCAACGAATGTAATGGAAAGGACAATTCGATCGCTTTTGCCTTGTCCCGATCGGACGACGCGAGAGCATTTATGTTGCTGCCAATTGGTCACTAACGAACGAAGTGAGTTTCAAGCAGGTCTACAGCCCGTTCCGATTTTTTTTTTGCTTTCAATGCTCTCCATAGGGGGGAGAAGTTCCCAATGGGGTCAAGGGAAAATCAACAACGAACGAGAAAGAGGTAGGTAAAGGTACTAACAGTAAGTAACATGATAGAACCGTTTGTTGGAACCCTTCCCACATTCGTCTCTTTTGGGTTTTTTGCCGCGTGGAAGAATCAGTGCGACGACGGCGAAACCCTCGATTTCGCCGTTGAGGGGTACTTCGACGGTCGACGGAAGAGCTCCCTTTCCGCGGGACTGGACGGGAGGAATCTCCCCCGAACGGTACTCACTGTCGCATCCGACTTTTCTCGAGTCTGTTCGCGGTCCGGTTTCGCGATCGAGAAAGGTTTCCAAGTTCAACCTGTGACGCGTCTTCGTCCGACACACCGTGTGTTGTTCGCCCCGGGAGCAGTTCGCTCTCTACGGGCACGTACCTGCCTACGCCTGCGTGACAAACACACACACGGTAAAAAAGTACGTTGAACCCGAAAAAGGATGGGTTTGGGTTCAACCAAAAAGCAACAAATCAAGAATAGACACATCCGTAACGTTGACCTGCACATCCCGCCAAACGAGATCGTGTGGCGTAGATTGCCGCTCACTGTCAATCCAACAACGAGCCACACAGTCCTTGTTTCTCGGTCGTACGGCAATCGAATCTAGGATACATTCACACGTAGACGTAGACGTGCACGTACACGTAAATCTTCACGTCTTCTTCGATACTCTTACAGGGTGTCGGAAAGATCCGGTTCTTCCATCTACGAATATATTCTTGGGAACACTCCTTTAGTGTCAGTCTGTCTACAGAAAGCCACCTCTTGTCCTTGTTTCATCAGTCATTCGCCCAGTAATATCAACATGACAGAAGCTACCATGTCGAATCTTTTAGAGGCGGCTCGAGAAACGACTGCACTGGAGTGCATTAGTCGAGAAAATACCAAAGAAACACTACTCAACTCTTCCACATCTTCGTCATCGTCGTCCCTGTCATCCGCGTCCGAATCGTTGACTAGGAAAACAAGCCCAGCGATGTTGAATCAAACCAAAATAAGACAAGGATCGACGGAAGGCGAGGTTGACACGGACCCAACGGAAACGGCCAGCCATGCTGCTGTACACGATGAAACTGCCAGTCGCCTCCTTTCCTTGCAAGCAGACGCAATGGCGAGCGAACGAGAGCGCATGCTTCTCGAACAAGAAGGCCTGGTTTTGGGGATTCTCGCCAAGCAGCTGGAGTATTACTTTTCCCAAACGAATCTGGCCAAGGATACCTACCTGCAAACCCTCCGGTCCCTCAACGACGGATGCGTGCCCGTCACAATTCTCGCCAATTTTACCAAGGTTCAAGCCTTGCTACCGGGACGAACGGAACTCGGACGAATTCACGCCATTCATCAAGCAGTAGAATGTTTCAGCCCCAACGCCTTACGTCTGTTTGTCATCGACTCGGTCAACAGCAAAATTGTTACGGACCAGGAGGATTCGGTCGATGAATTGACGACAAGTGCTACGACATTTATAGTCGCAGTGGGTACCTGGGATCAACAGCCTTTGCCAGCTGTTTCCGTAGTATCTACTGCGAATGTTGCCTCAGTGAGCGCATCCCACGCTACGATCATTGTGCGTGATGTTGCGGAGCATGTATCCGAAGAAGATGTCCGATTAATCTTTGCACTTCCGGATGGCCCGTCCATTGTTTCGGTACGCCAGGACGTTGCTCATTGCTGGTACGTATCCTTGTTGAATCCACCGGTCGCGTGAATATTGTATCTTTGCAAACGGTGCTTAGGCTCACCACTTACTTTCCTCAACTACAGGTTCGTGACCCTGGATATCGAATCCCCGGGTGCCAACGGCGATGATGTTACGATGAAGGTCATGATGCACTTACAGGCCCAACTTTTGGGTGGAGAACCCGTCAAGGCTCGACGAAAGGCGTGTGTAGCCTCCAACCTTTCCATCGACCCTATTCCCTTTTGGTTACCCCCAATTCCGCTTAAACGAAAGAAGAAAAAGAAGCGATCCAAAAAGAAGAAAAAGAATTCCAGTACCTCCGGCAGTACAAATTCCAACAGCGACGGTACACACAACAATATCAACACAGCTGCGGCGACCAGAAATCAAAACCAGAATATGCCCGGAAAAGGCACAGAAACAGCCTCATCCTTTCACAGCGCATTCGCAATCAAGAGTAGCTCTCCGTTGGTCAGCCCGCCAACCTTGGGGGAAGACAACTTTCCAACGCTTCAAGACAAAAAGGTTGAATGGGAGACTCCACCGACGGCAGGACTCGAAGACGATGAAAAGTACGACAAGCACGAAGACGATGATGCTGACGACGAGGAAGACAAAGAGGACCCTAAATCGGTCAAGGCCTTGTCGGATGTTGCGTCAACAGCGACGACGACTTCGTCTAGTACGGAGTCGACCCCCCACGGCAAGAAACTCTGGGGGACTGCGGGAGGCTACGCCGCGGCCCTAATGAAGCAGGCCGTTGTACCACCACCAGTTAGTGAGACAAAAGTTGCTATCCTTCCTGTCAGTACGGAATCGAAAGCGGGGCATTTTTCTGCTCTGTCCCATAAGGCTACGGCTCCAGCTCCCGTTGTGACTGTTCCTACTCCAAAGTGGGGCGGAATTCGGTCATTTGCCGATGTCTTACGCCAGGAGGAAGCGCAGCAATCATAAGGACAATGCTTTTTTCTTGGGTTACGTTGTGGCGCACTATTGGGCGAACAAGCCTGCTGTCGACGAGACGCATTCACTGTGTCGTCTTTAACGAGTGTCTACCCCCACACGCCCTTGTGCTTTGGACAAATCACTTTGTTTCTCGTAGGGAGCGGCCACTTTTGCCGCAGTACGTACGCAACAACCACAAAACTCACAGCTTCACATCTTGATTACCACCTGTTTACACTTAGCAAAACGAAGAGCTACTATGATGTTGACAAGCCCTTACACTCTATCATGCAGCAACCTAATGCGACTAATATTACTAAAATGGAAACGATACGCTATTACCAGAGAAGGACCTGCACGACAAATAGTTATCTAGAGTTAAGTGTGAGGACAAAAGCCTATTTTCGAAAGTTGCGCCAGAGAAATGGCACAGCTTTGCGCCACTGCGTGCAAACTTACAACCATACACCTGCTGCTCCGTTCCTGTTTCACTCTCCAAAACCCTTTTCCGACAAGCTCGTTCGTTCCATCAGTACCGACTCTTAGTCAACGAACACCCCTACAGCAAAACGTACCAAATGAAAGAGTGGCCGCGCACGACTAGTAAACCCAAGATCTATTGGTACACGGCTTTATCTACCCGCGCAAAAGCACGCCACCAACAACACACATACCTTGGAAATTTATATGCGCGTGTTCAACTTGCTTTGGCCACGACGCATGTTTAGAGTTCCTTCTTGGGTTCTTCTTCCACGCTCTTGTTCCCCAAGAAGGAGAGAAAGACGTTGTATCCAATCTGAATCGTATTAATGTACAACAAACGCTGAGCCGGTGGGACAAAGGCAAAGTTGATGGTGTGGGCAGGCACCCAGACGGCCCAACTCCCCATGACGGCTGTTTTCAGATCCGTCTTGATCTTGGTGGTGTAATCGTCCAGGGACTTTCCCTCCATGAGATTGAGATAGCCAAAGAACATGCAGCCAAAGATGGGATTCCAGATGGTCTGATCGATGGCAACTTTGGAAGCGACCGTCATGGGGGCGGTGCCGGGAAGCTTGGAATCCAAAAATCCGTAAAAGTAGTGTCCGGTGGTTCCGTGCAGGAGGAAACCAAAGGAACCCATGCGGAAGGTACGCATCGGATCGTAGCCTTTGTCGCCTTCTTCAATAAAGCACTGGGCGAGAATGTCCCCGAGCGAGAAGCCGGTCATGGACGTCAAGGCCTTGGTCAAGAGGGGCTGGGCGTCCAGCATGGAGTTGTAACGAGCCCAAAGTCCAGACATTGTTGCAGTGGGACGGGGACGACACTGTGGCGGATTCCGAAGCAGTAGAGAAAGGAGGAGTAGGTGTGAGAGACGGTATAGGGGACACGTTCGTGCAATAAACGACCCGACCCATAAACAGCCTCGTCGGCGTGCATGGAATATTTCTTCTTGTTTGCGTTCGAATTATGTCACCCATCAGATAAAAAGGATTGGAACATACTCAAATAGAACGCAAAAAGGAATTGTTATAGCGTTCAAGAGTAAGAGTTGTCACCCATGCAAGCGTCGGGACGAAGATCTCCATGCGGTGCGTGATCCGTAAGCACGAACGTGCCGTAGGTCCAAACAAGCAACCACAATGAGGAGCCTTCGATCCTGACACTCTTGGCGACTCTCTGTCGCAAATATGAACGCGAGGCGAGACGATAGGATCTGTTATTTGTCGACGACGTCGACGTCGATAATGATTTTGTGGAGATGGTGGATGCCGGAGCGTCACCTGGGATAAACGTCGATCATTGGACATTCCGAGAAATCCGAGAAGATACTTCGTCACGGGAAATCGTGACACCTTTGGTGGCCCTGCCGTGTCGGCAGACCGTTGCCACGCTCCCCGATCCGTTCTGTTGATCATAAGGATTCGCCCAAACCGGAATGATTTCTCGTGACACATAACGACAACATTGTTGCTCGATGCTTACCTTGGTGGAAGGGACAGTAGAGATGTGTGAGTGTTCTCGTGTGGTGGTGGTGGTGGTGGAGGTGTTACAGTTTACTGTTAGTGGACTCACTGTAAGGCGACGGTACACGAGTCCCCAAAAGGATCTTCGTCGAGAAGCAACCCTGAAGAGACCAAAAGGTGCCCAAACCGAGCGGCTTTTCCTTCTTCAACTTACACAGCATGCGTATGTTCCGTCACGGGTGTCTGTCTGTCTGTCTTCCTTCCCACCCTTTCCTCGTTCCGGCAGTATACGCACACGCCTGCCCACCGACCTATGCATACGACAGCAACTACGACCAGGATGTGACGTTGACTGTGCACACGGATTCGTCCCCGCTCGAGTCGTGTCAAAATATATAGGTCACGTGTATAGCGTAGTAGAGACAATTTCCAACACCAAAGATGACTGGGAAACGCCGAACCGTCCTTCCTCCAACCCTCGACCAGAACCCCTCACACATCGATCCATACGGGATACGGGTAACCAACTTAACTTATGTTACAAGTCTTGTCAGATACCGTCACGCTTGGCCTACCTCTGGACCATTCCAAAGTTTCCCATCTTTCTGGGAAGGGCAGGAGTCGTTTCGAGCTACACCGGTTGCGTAACGTCCTACTGCTGTCGGTCATGTCGGGTCGAGGTGGCGGACGTGGTGGTCGCGGTGGACGTGGGGGACGCGGCGGGGCCCCTTTGACGGGTGCCAAACTATTTCTGAAGCGCTCCGCTCAGGAAGCCGGCTTGGACGATCGGAATCTTAATCAACTGCAGGACATTACGCGTCCCCTTCTCTTTCCGACCTACCGGTGGCATACCGAAAAGGCCACGTACGAAGACTCCGAGATCGTCGATCCACCGACACTCGTTCATCCCAAACGAACCGCATCGCAGGTTTATCTCATGAACAAGCAACGCGAATGCCGGGAACGCTTCCACAAATCCGCACACTACGTACAACCGTTACCAACGGTCGACGTTGTCCGGTACGGACAAAAGAACCGACACGTGGCGGTGGATGTGGCGGTCCTCGAGTCCATGGGACAACAACACCATCCCTACAAACTCGCAACCGACAGTCGCTACATGCCACCCGAACTCTTTCGCGACTCCCGTCACATGGCCGGCAAACACCCACCAACATACACCGATACCAATACGCGGGTCGAGATATCGGGGGATGATTTGCCTGTGGATACCAACGACGACACGGATAACGTCGTCCAGGACGCGGCGGCGAGCGGTACTACACCCGCCAACGCAACCGCAGCCAACGCCGGAGTCAAGGAGGACGACGAAGAGGACGAGGATCTCGTACTAGAAGAACCAGAAGAGGAAGAAATTGAAGATTATACCATGAACTATTACGAAAGCGACAACGAATCGGAGGGTGATGGTGGTGGCGGAGAAGATGGCGGTGAAGCGACATTCTAAAGTAAGGAATAACAATAAGGATTCAGCGTACGACTTCACGGTTGTCATTCGTGATTTACACCTCGATGTTTGTGGTTCGAAGTTGTCTCCGTTCAGTAGTAAGTGTTATGAGACTACAGAATTCAGTCCCGATTCCGTGCGCTGCGCTTTCGCCAGTCGTGCCTGCTTGCGCAGTTCCGCCATTTCGAACATTGATAGAATAGGCGGTACGCACCCACAGTCGCATCGCTTCTTGTGCCGCCTTGGAAAAACTGGAGCCGTGGGTCGAATCGGTAGCGCACCTATTCCAGCACCCGTCGGCAAACAGTACTCGCTGTCTATGTCCGACCCGCTGCTGACTCTCGCTGAGGCTGGCACCAAGGGTGCTACGCCTCGATGATCCTTTTGCAGTGTAGCCGCAGAATCAGTCCTCTCCGCTAACGACACGGATGGGTCCGTTGAAGCGGTCCTAGGAAGCAACGCAAACGTCGCGCCAATCGCAAGGTGGTCGCTTGGCCATATATCGCTCGGCAACAAATGTCCCCGCGGAATATTTTTGGTGTTCAATTCTCGAAAGCTTTTCGGAACGTACAGCCGGGACAACAATTCCATTCGCTTGGGTTCAAAGAAAATATAATCCAATGTATTGACAAATGAATCCGTCACGTTGGTGAAAGGTATTTCTTCGCCCACCAGATTGTTAGATTCGTCTCGCATCGCGTATGCACTCTCTAAATGAAAGGGACAAGATAGAGATTCGTCCTTGAGCCAATCGATTACGTCCAGCCTTTGCCGTAGCAGATCACTGCCTGGCTGGGTATAGTCCCAGCCCTGTTCCTGTTCTTGTGGCACATTCACGTGGGCAAACAAATCCGGAACGCGCCCGTCTATGGGAACACCCGCCTGTAAGCAGACTTGAAATAGTCGGGTGGCTTGCGTTTTCACCCTCGATGCTGAACTCGTTGGCAGATCACACCACCAGTAGCCTTGCTGACAGCCGTCACATTCGTACACTTCCATCTCTTCCGCCAACACGGGAGCATCGTAGCCTTCCAAAATTTGACGTTGTCGAGATTTCTCCTGGACTTTAACGATCTTCCCGTTACAGACCACACACCGGCTCAAGAACGTAGCCGGTTCCAACACGACTCCATGGGTCAGCAACAGATGCACCAAGGCGACTTCCAAATGCGGCAAAACAGAGGGATTCAAGCAGTAAGCCCCGGTGGGACAATCCCGGCGTTGCATGAGTCGTGTCGAAGTCGTCACAAGCGTACGTCTTTCCTCACGGGCGCGATCGAAAAGGGGTATTGTACCGTTGTATTGGGTCCGAGATTTTTCCTCCTTGTCTGTTTCAAGCGCGGCGTCTTGACCCAGAATTCGGAGCCATCGACAGAGTTTATTCAACGTCGCGTCGAGCACGTAGCGAATCCGAGGACTGGCTAGTTCTGAGGTGTTGTTCGTGTCGTTGAGATCCAGAGCCGAAAACGTCTGCTCTAGAACGCTGTGTGTGACCGGTTCGTCGTCATCCTTTGCCTCGTTGTACAATGCTCCGTCATCAGTAGTTTCGCAATCGTTTGTCATGCTTTCGTCTGCCTTACCGTAGCTGTACCATGGTGCTATGCGTTTGGCGTTGATGAATCCTTGTGTCAGGTAGGTATGAGCGGCTCCGTGTGGTCGTGAATTCAAATCCCCGCAAAAAATGAGGGGTTCCTCGGCGTGTTGGAGAAAGGCTCGGGCGCGCTGCAAAATGTAGTGTGCCTGACACATCTAGGGATTGTGCCACGAACGCAGAAGCAGCAAGGGATCCGTGGTAAGACAATGTTGATATTGTTGTTGCACTGGTCTACGGGAGGAACTACTGGTACCCGGTGCCTTACCTTGACGTATTCAAATCCAGGATTCCAATACAAATGCGCGTTGGCTACTACCACTGTCCTTCCCGAAGTGTCCCGCAGGCGTACCAAGAGAGCGGCGTTGCGACGCAGAAACCCCTGTTGGAGACCTTGCAAATGACTGGTAGTACTGGCACTATTATTAGCGTTACCGATACGGCGGTCGTCAGGGACCGAATGCGGCGCGGAGCGGAGCGTGGCGAGATCATCCAAGCGCACAAGTTCGTGTGCGACTATCTGCCAGCGATGGTCGCGTACGTAAACGGCGCAAGCGTCTACGCGGCCTCCGGATCCGCCACCAGCTCGGGTACGTGGCGTTTGCCGTCCAGCGGCGTACCCCCACCTTTGCAAGGCGTCGTCCAGATGGACGTCGACTTCTTGCAGACACAAGACATCGATGACGGGCTGTTGCTGTTGCGCCAAGCGCTTGAGGATTGCAAATATACGATCCCTTCGTGCGGTTCGATCAAAGACAACCTTTCGGTAGGATGCGGGCAAGTTGACGTGGGAACGGGGGCTGCAGTAGGCCTCCGCCAGCATGTTCCAAGACACGACGGAAATGGTATGGTTGTTGTTGTTGTCGTTGCTGTTGCTGTTGGCGTGAATACCGGTGCGGGGACCAACATTTGTACGGTGTAATGTATTCTTAGCTTCGTCTCCCATGTTCTGTGGAAGAACTGGGGCAAAGACCAGATCGTCGATCCAGGAGACGGACGATTGTGTGGCGTTCTGTGGCGGGACTTTGCCGTGGTTTCTTCTGGACGCTGCCGACTTTTTCTTTTTGGCTTTTCTCATGTTGTATGCCTTGAACCTCCGGGGATGGCTCGTTGTCGGTGTTACCGACCTACCTACCTACCTACCTTTCACTAACTCTCGAGATGAATTGATATTGAACGGACGGTGACAGTCAGGAGATGTAATGGAATGTGTGTATGTGAGAGGGGATTTCAGGGTCCGCCCCTTTTGGCACTCGTGACGATTCATCCCTACCCCTATTTGAAACGCCCAGCTCGGATGCGGGACGTCTGGCAACAACCGGTATGCACACCAGTGCCGTTGTCCCCCAACCTCCTCGTGCCGTGTGACCGTAACACTGTCCGTCCTTGTCCGTCAGTCACTGCCCACACTGGCACCGGCAACGACAACAAAATCCAAACAAATTTCAGCTATCACACTCAACAGGAAGAAAAAGCACAACGACGAGTGCCCCCCGTCGGGTTCCGTCCCAACCCCCTGACCAAACCCACACAATCTCCCATTCCAATCCCACAGATCCTCAGTATTACGAACAGACACTGACAGCCGATTCACGGAGTTGTTACTTTTGGTATGAGCGACGCTAGTAGCCATGAGGACGATCCCGTCCATCAGCTCAACGAGGACACCAGTGTCGACGAAGACGATGACGATGACGACGAAGAGATCTCCGCAATCCCCGACGACGTGGATGTCGATAGCCTCAGTGAAGACGACGACGACGAAGACGATCCCACCGGGACGGATCACTTGTACGCACACGATCACTACGACGAAGACAACTTACCGGCGTACGCCTGTCGCTACTGCGGCATTCACAATCCCGCCTGCGTGGCGCGTTGCGTCGAAACCAACAAATGGCTCTGCAACGCCGCCGTGGGCAGTGGTGGGAGTCATCTCGTACACCATCTGGTCCGGTCCCGATCGAATCAAGTCCAATTGCACCCGCAGTCGCCTCTCGGAGATACCGTGCTCGAGTGCTACAACTGCGCTTCCAAAAACGTCTTTGTCCTAGGCTTCGTCCCCGCGTCGTCCAGTACCGTCGTTGTTCTACTCTGTCGCGTGTGTGTCGAAACCGTTCCGGCACTGAAAGATATGGATTGGGAATTGGCCTCTTGGCATCCCCTCATTCAGGATCGTAAATTCCTGCCGTGGCTCCTGCAAGTGCCTTCGGATAAGCTCCTCCTCCGCGCACGCGATATTTCCACCGCACAAATGACGCGTTTAGAAGAACTCTGGAAGACGGGACGCGACGACGCTAAATATATCGATTTGCACCGGGACGACGCGGCGCCAGAGGAAGAAATGACACCAACCTCGGAACGATACGATGACGGCTACCATTACCAAAACGTCCTCGCCCCGCTCGTCAAGGTAGAAGCCGACTACGACCGCAGTATGAAGGAATCCTTGACAGAAGAATCCATTTCGATTCGATGGGACAAGTCATTGGCCGGCAAACACGTAATCACGTTTTCGTTCCATCGCTTGCAGGCCGAACAATCCCGCATCGTAGTCGGGGACGAATTGCGTCTCAAACTCGGATCCGGGGCGTCCTTCCTTTACGGGAAATCATGGGCCGGGGTAGGATACGTCAAGGATATCATTGACAGTGAAGTGGAGCTGGAGTTACGCTCGAGTGGAGCCGTGCCAGAGAATCTCACGGATGACTTCGTCGTTGAGTATATTTGGAAAAGTACTAGTTACGATCGCATGCAAAACGCACTTAAAACCTTTGCCGTGGACGATACCTCCGTTACGGGTTACATCTACCACAAGATACTGGGCCACCAAGTGGAAGAGCAGAAAATTGCGTCGGCCAAAGTACCCCATAAGGACGAAGAGTTCAGTGTCCCCGGATTACCTGCCTTGAACGAATCACAAAAGGACGCCGTCCAAGCCGTCCTGCAGCGTCCACTCAGTCTCATTCAGGGACCACCCGGGACGGGCAAAACCGTCACCAGTGCCACACTCGTGTACCACCTCACCAAACAGAACATGGGACAGGTACTGGTCACGGCACCATCCAACGTGGCCGTCGATCAATTGACGGAGAAGATTGCTGCCACGGGATTGCGCGTCGTCCGACTCGCCTCCAAAACTCGCGAAGCCACGTCCAGTTCCGTCGATCACTTGTGCTTGCACGTCATGACACCCTTGGCGGCGGGCGATGAATTCCAAAAACTTCAGCGACTCAAGGACGAAATCGGCGAATTGACCGAGCGCGATCAGAAAAAATACCGATCCTTGCGGTCTCGCACGGAACGCGAAATTTTGCAAGCCGCTGATGTCATTTGCTGCACCTGTGTCGGTGCCGGTGATCCACGTCTCAAAAATTTCCGATTCCGCCAAGTACTCATTGACGAGGCCACGCAAGCTATCGAGGCGGAAGCTTTGATTCCGATCGCCATGGGTGCCAAGCAAGTGGTCTTTGTTGGAGATCACTGTCAGTTGGGACCAGTCGTCATGAACAAGGTTGCCGCCAAGGCCGGCTTGACGCAGAGTCTCTTTGAACGTCTCGTGTTGATCGGTAACCGCCCAATCCGCTTGCAGGTACAGTATCGTATGCACCCGGCTTTGTCGGAGTTTCCCTCCAACATGTTCTACGAAGGCAGTCTACAGAACGGTGTGACGGAAGCGGACCGTCAACTTTTGAGCCTACCCGGCTTCACCGGCAAGGAAGACTTTCCTTGGCCAGTTCCCGATCGTCCCATGTTCTTTTATTCCATTACGGGCATGGAAGAAATCTCGGCCTCGGGTACATCGTACTTGAATCGTACCGAGGCGTCGTACGTGGAAAAGGTAGTGACCCATTTACTGCGCATGGGGGTGACCCCGGCGCAGATTGGCGTCATCACGCCCTATGATGGCCAAAAGAAGTACGTTTTCGAATACATGCGTCGCGCCGGGCTTTTAGCCAGTGCTCTGTACGAAGCAATCGAAGTGGCTTCGGTGGATGCTTTTCAAGGACGCGAGAAAGACTACATTTTGGTTTCGTGTGTTCGTTCGAGCGAGACACAAGGTATCGGATTCCTCTCCGATCCGCGTCGTTTGAATGTCGCCCTAACTCGTGCCCGACTTGGTGTCATTCTTTTCGGAAATCCTCGTGTTTTAAGCAAGAACCCTCTATGGGCGGCACTTTTATTGCACTTTAAGGAGTACGAATGTTTGGTGGAAGGTCCTCTCAACAATTTGCAATCCAGCTACATGACGTTTGCCCGTCCCAAACGCAGTTTGGCTAGCGATTCCCGATACGCCTTCACGGCTCTAGCACGAGGAGGTTGGGACGGTCGTTGGGAAGACCGCCGCAATGATCGTCCACACAGCGCCCCGGGCTTTCGCTCGTCAGGTCATGGCCGAGGCAAAGAGCGCCAGTTGGATTCTCGCTTCGATCCGCGCTACGAGACTGGCGGTTTGCCGAATGATCGTGAAGGCAGCGGCCCTGCTGGGGGGATGCCCATTCCCACGTTTGCACCTTTGCCAAACTACGGTGCCGACGACCTCAGCAGTGTTGGTGGTGACAGTGCTTACGATTCACAATACGGCGGCAGTCGCGCGACGTTCTATTCGCAGCAGAAGGAAGATCGTCGAGGACCAAAGCTGGGCTTTTTTGTTGGAGGGAATAGTGGGAATTATTTCAACAGTGACCAGGGCGACAACGAGAGCTTGAATACTCGTGGGCGCTTCTAAAGTGACGAGTTCAAAACGATGCATCGAGCACTAAGTGTCTTTTTGGTTCCTCCAGGTCCCTACCGTATTCGGCATAGCAGTTCGGAACGTGTTCCTTGGCGCTCTACAGACGTTGCGCCGCTTTGAATGGGCAAATTGGGACTCCAGACCAAAAGTTTGTGTTCCAAAAATTGTCTAAAGGAAGCGTTCGCTGCGTCTCAGTAACGCGAAGGGTGAATGGATCACAACACTAAGTCGGGCTGAGTGAGGCCCACTAAAATAAACTGCGTTACGCCAGGTTGTCGAGGGATTTTTGTTTTTGATAATTGGATCGTCCGTACTTTACATTAGCAATTTTGTTCGTACACCAAAGGGCAACGGAATCCTTTTATTGTGGGAGTACTTCCGGTCAATATATTTCTATAAATTTATCGAACAAATACAATAATAGTGTCAAGTCAAGGTACTACTGTCTCGATGGATACATCACGAGGGAGGTCGACCAACGCCGCAAGAAAGTCTTGCAACTTTTGTTTGGCAGGCAGGTCAAGGTTTTCCGCAAAATCGATAATTTCCTTGTCGCTGGGGAGATCGATACCGGCGATAAAGTCGTTCACATCTTTAGCGGAGGGAAGATCGATTGGGTTCAGGACTTCCTCCAGATCTCCGCTGGATGAATGATCGAAATCGGCGACGAAATCCTGCAAATCCTTCGTACTTGGAAGGTCGATACTGCTGACCAGGTCCTGCAGTTCCTCTTTCGTCGGGAGCTCGATGCTTTCGATCAAGTCCTGCAATTCTTCATTAGTTGGCGGATCGATTGCTCCAAACCATGCTTCCAAACCGTCCTGGATGGTGAAATTGCTGCCGGAGACCAAATCCTGCAAATCTTGACCGTTGGGCAGCTCGATATCGTAGACCAAGTCAGCTAACTCTTCCACGGCGGGGAGACTTATTTCATCCCGAACGCCCTGATTCTCTCCCAGAGGGAGTGGAATACTGCTAGACAGAAAACCTCGTACGCCGTCGATTGTTGAGATATTTTGCTGAAGGGGTTCCTCTGTAAAGCGTTCGAGAGTCTTGATAGGATCCGACGGTTGCTCCTCTTCCGTATTGTTCGGCAGAGCGCTCCGAGCAACATTTTGGTATCTTAACCGCTTGCGCAATTGACGGCGACGAGAAGAAGCAGACGGTTCCAATGTCCCGAGGTCTTGCCTATTGCGAATACGCAGTGTCGATGCGGTCGTCGATGAAGCGTTCTGCTGGACCAATGCCAGAGCGAGCGCCAGTGCCAGGGCTGCTGCCGTGACAAGGGCTACCACTGGTCGGCGCCGCATCGAGGTAGAACTATCAGTGATGATAGTGTACGTCTCTCTTTGTGCATTCATAATTCAAAAGGCTTCGAGTTCGATCTACAGCAGCTTTTATGTCCAAGGTCGTCTCGAAATCCGTGGACGGATTTTGACAGTCCCGTCTTTTTTTTGTACGATTGACGAATTTGACCTGATTGGATTCTCCATAGTCCATCGTTCGTATTTTACACCAGACTGCGGGTTCCGTCGCATCAGTATTCTGTTTACAACAGTGTCTCATCATTCCACTATTATACGTTTCTTTTTGGATTGGAGACTGTGCCGTACCTTGCACACACCAAAGCTCGATTTGCGAGAACGTTCACACGGTTCCAATCCCTGGCGCGCAGTAGCCTACATACCAGTAACTCTATTCTGTCCCAGTATTCGAATTTTCCTTTTCCGTGAACACTTTTTATAGGCTTTTGTAGGATCACTTGTTGAGTCGCAGGGGATCAGCTCAGCTCAGATCCGGCCTCGTTCGACGGTTTTCGTCATGGCCAATGAGTTTTTGCGTTGGCGGGTTCGATGGTGCGACCAACAGCATCCAGCGGGATCGTGGCAAAAAACATAAGAGGATCTGTAGGAGCATCGTTGTTCTGCCCGTGAAAATATTTCCAGAATCCGAAAGCACGGCGATGCGCAGAACCCATAACGACATTTTCTGGAGATACTACAACTATATTGTCCGATGTCCGCAAACTAGATATTCCCATCTGAATTATGGGGAATCAATATCGAAAACTTCCATTTATTACTTGCAGTACATTTCCAATGGGCCCGATTTCCCCATAGTTGTCTAGGTTCGTCCAAGCCTTCACAGTCATTGTCGTTCTAAAAATGACTTATTCGTGCCGTGCTCTACGGTGTGATGCGCACAAGTGCCTCACGTTTCTCGGTTCCCTTTCTTGGCGGACGAGTCTCGTCAATTGCGTCTACTCCAACAAAGAAGACTGTTTCGCACTCGGCAACGACAGTCATCACACAAGGACTAATAATACACAACCGGCCGGTTGATCCAGTAACATGTCGAACGGAACCAAAACAGAGGATCTTCCTCCCGGAGTTGGCCGGGTACCACTCTGGTGGATGGAAATCACGCCCCATTATGTTCTCGATCGCGCCGAAGATTTGGCTCGCAAGGCAAGCAACGTACAAAGTCACTGCTAATGGGCTTGCACTTTTTGGATACCGCAAAGAGAGGGGCAATACTGCTTCATTGCTGTTGAAACCAAAGCTACTGCCGCGAACGTCACCAATGCTCTGGCTCTCATTCCCCACACAGTCTTACTCACACTCTCTTTTTCCCAATCTATCGCGCAGGAAACAGAAGCGCAAATGTCCGTCTTGTTCGAGCATCTTGCCGCCATGGAAGACGCGGGATACTTGGATGAAAACGGTAGGCCCAAGTTGGGACCGGACGGAAAGCCTCTCGGGTGGGGAAACAATGGTTGGGCGGGACGCCAGGGTGGCACGGACGTCGGCACCGGCGGCCAGTCGGGCAGCGGCGGAGGCCGGAACTTTAAATCCGGCGGTGCCTTTCTTGATCCCAAATTGTTTGGCATTCCAGAGAGTCATCCGGATTACCAGGCGTACTTGACTGGTGCCAAACTGCCCCCAGGATACTTGGAAATGTTGGAAAAGTACAAAAAGGGGGAATTGAACAGTGATTTCGCCAACAATTTGAAACAGACCAATTTTGGAAACTACGGTCGCCAGGCCGAAACTCCCGAGTTTAAACCAGCCTGGGCACGCATGAAACTACGTTCCACCAATCAAGGATCGATGATTCGCAAGGGCCAGTACGACGATTCCCCATCCAAGGTCGTGAACCGACTTCGTTCGGTGGAAGCCGCTGACGTTGCTGAACCGCCTCTACGAGACGATTCTACTTTGGTGTCGGTACAACCGGATTCTCCAAACTTGTCACAGTCGCAAACTATTGCTCCGGAAGTTTGCTTTGAGCAACAGTCGACCATGACTAGTAACATTCGGACCTTGGTTCAAGAAAATACAGAGTCTATCCAAGAATCGACCCCCGAGTCGAGCAAATCATCCACCCAACAATACAGTCACGGTGACTACTACAACGCCAAACCAAATAATGCTGGTATTGTAGCTCCCGCATCGGAGGAGATTCCTGACAAAGACTTCGAAGAAATTTATGAAGAGGTATCAGAGGAGGAAGACGACTGCAATGACGAAGGATACGACAAGCCTGATCAAAGCTCCTCCGGGCTAGGTAATCTTACTGATCTACAAGCCATTCTCGCTGAGAAACAGGCAGAGTTGCGTCGCCTTCAGGGTCTACTGTAAAGTCCTTTTTGTTTAAATCTGGCAGCCAGAGCATACATGCACGTACTTCTTCTTTCTACAACAGATTGCGTTTCGTACTTCATGTACTTGAGAAAACGATTTGCTGCGAACAGAAAGCAATTCCGGATGCGGAGTAGACGCTTAGACGTAAGATGAATGAAATCTTGTAGCCGAGACTTTAATGTATCAATGACTAGATAGGAATCCCCAAGGCACCGACAGTTCACGACGCGAATCAAATCCGGAAGTCATTCCGAAACACATACATATGCAATGAAGCGTTTGCATACAATTTACAAAATCGAGCTGTTGAAACTGAATACGATCACTAAAGGCTTGCAAGCATTGAGTCGTTGTCCTTTAAAGACTTGTCATTGAATGTGCTCAATGTGCCCAAGCATCAGGAGGACTTGCCTTTTGCCAGGGATCGAGAGCCGATTGGCTCCATCTCCGATGGATGAATTTAAGCAGCAAGAGCAATCTTTTCTTCTATGTGCTTTGTGTAGGACGCCATGGTCATATATTGAGCAAGACAAAACCTATGCGACTAGTCGAAAGCCCAGCGGCCACTATTTGCCCACAGAATCAACTTCGCTCGCACAATATGGCTGGCGGCGCGGCGCATCAACCAAAATTATAAAATGAAAAGAGCGGGGAAGCCCTTAGGAGAGAAGCATCGTTAATTTAAGTGTTCGTTTTGCGAACGGACTATTGAAAGACTTCAAAATACTTGTTACGTATCAGGCAGTCGCTTAACTGTCAGTATATTTTTAAAGTAACTTAACTAAAAACATCTTTTTGCCACACGATTCAAACGTATAGCAATTGCTTTGTGACTCTGCCGAAGATCTCCTTTTTAACTTTCCACAGGTTTGATGCCGCCGATGGGCCGCGCAATCTCCTTTCCGGACTTCATTGCTTCTCCTTTTTTTGTAATCTTGACATTCGATTCCTTTGTCCAGCTCGGCTTTTCAAAAGCCAAACTTGAGCCTGCACCTCCATGGGGGAGTGAGGTGATGGGTTTGGCCAAGTCCTGCGATGGATGCACCTTTTGGCTTACGGTTCCAGTCCATTCTGGCTTCTCAAAGGGTCCGTCTTCCTTCTGGTGGGGAAGATTGGTGATTGGAGATGCCAAGTCACCGCCTTTCATCTGGTCGGCTCGTCCTGTAGCACGTAGGGCCGGCCCATTCTTGGCCCAGCTGGGCTTTTCCCAGCTTAGATCGCGTTCTTCTTCATCATAGTTCGGCATGGTTGCTTGAAATGAGCTTGAAATGAGATTTTGTGGGTAAAGACGCCTCTCAGCTAAGATGTGAAATCGTTGGAAAACAGTGCTGGTGGACGAGATCCTTTCCCTCCCAGGATTGAATGTAGAAGACTAGTAGAACCTGCTACGAAAGGTGAATGACCGAGACACGACAGGTCATTGGATAACAAAGTGAGCATGGGCGTGCGCCCTATTCACTACATATTGAATAACGACGATAACGCCAAAGGATGTTATTTATTCTCGTTCACAAAACTGATAATAGTTTAAGCTTAGATACCAGCACGTTAGAATCTGACAGGGCCCTATCTTGTCATACAGAAAAGTTAATATGGAAAAGGAGGGACCAAAAGTGATAATGACCGAATGGCTTAAATAGTAGTACCACGGTACGCAAAAAAGTGCCGTTTCGGCTCGATAGCTATTTCTCACCATAGCGAAAACGAGACTTGGAGTTCACCATGAGCGATGACGACGAAGAAAGCGGGCGGGCGGACATCTCGACATTTCCGCGGTTTGATGACAAGTTAGCGCCTCCTCGCCCCTTCCTTGTACCGTCTTTTGATGGTGAAATAGTGGAAATATTGCCGTCCGAAAAGGCGAACCGCAAAATCAGATTCGACGAAACAGTCCACATTTGCGAGATCGAGAATCGTTTTGCATACGGAGACTACCCTGCAGATGACGAGGAAGGAAGCTACGAGATCGAAATTGTGGATGAGAACGACGACGAAGCTGATTTTTATTTGGAAATTGTTGACGGCGAGGTATACTATGTTTTCGAAACCGAGGATGATATTAGCGTTGAGGATGACAGCTACGAAACAGAGGATGAAGATGACGCCGAGTCGAATGACGGTCCAATCCAGTCGCTTCAGCTAGCTATTGCTAACATGCAGATTCCAGACTTCGATGGAGATGTGTGTGTTATGGCGGACAATGTCGAAATTGAAAAAGTTGGAGAAGACGACAATGGATACTCGGAAGACAGTTTAGGAGAGAGTGAGCACCCGACTATTGAAGAAATCAATATAAAAGATACAGACGAAGTAATCGAGTTGGAAGAAAATAACGGAGAATACGAAGAGAAGGTTGCTAGTAAGATCTTTTCTCTCAGTATTCACACGAAGGAAGAACCACTGTCTTCGCTGGATAGTTCAATTCGCATTCCGACTGCAGCAACACCAGATATTAACCTGAAAACCGACACTTTAGAAGCAAGAGTTCAAGATGAAGACCTCATGAACAATACTGACGCAATTGAAATTTTCATAGGAAAGAAAGGACCAATAGCCGCTGCGCAGCTAGAGGAAGCTGGGCAGTCAATTTCAGGATCTGATCATGAAAAAGCAAACGAGAATAACGATACGCCGATTTCACCTCAAGCTGGCGTTGCACCAGGGGCTACCGCATCACCACTTTCCAGTATCAGATGCCCTGTTCTCGCAACTCCCAAACATACCCCAAAACGCTCTATAGGTGCTGATGCTCCCGACTCACCTGTCAAGGGAATCCCTCCCGCAAGCCCAGTCAAATCCATCCTTCGCGCTTGTCCTGAGAGCCCTCGGAAAGCACCGAAGAAGAAGCCCAAGGCAAGAGAGGTATCAACAAAGAGGGAAAAAACCTTTACGAAGACATACGTCCGCGCTGAGACGTTCGACGGCGAACACCGTGTTTACAGCTGGGCAAAGCCGGACTGGACGCAAGAAACGAAGCTGAAGTCGACTGGCCTTGGCGACCGTATTCGCAACGGTGGCAATTTGGCTAATCCCATTACCTTTCCAAAGAAGAAACCAGCAAATGCTGATCTGGTTGAGGAAGAGTATGAACATGTTAACAAAGAAGAGCTTATACGACGCATCAAAGATGGTCATAGCGCCCCTGGAGTCAAGCTGCCTCGATACCTACGAGGACAGAGCAAACTGAAAATTAGCGTTCACGGTGCAAGGATTCGCGACGGAGGAGATCTTGTCAAGCCAGTCACCATGGCAACGACGACTAAAAAATCCTATGAGTTCCAGAAGCCTGAATGGACTCAAAAGAAGCTGAATGAAACGGAAATTGGAAAGAAAGTGAAATCAGGGGCTGACATGCAACAGCCAGTAACAATGGCTACGACACAGAAAAAGTACAGTTGGGAAAAGCCAAGCTGGACAAAGCAGCGCAGTCTTCGTAGTCTAGGAAGTTCGGATGGCGAAGAAGCGGCGTCGGAAATAGAAAAGAAGATATACACTTGGGAGAAGCCAAGGTGGGCAAAAGAAAAGGTTCTAGGAACGACGGGGAAAATAAGAAAAATACAGGATGGCGGCGATATTGTGAAACCAATTACGTTTCCAGAAGGCAAAGGGGATGGAATCAACCAAGAAGTTCGGCCAGAACTTGTGCTGAGGCCAAGCAAGAAGGGAATACATGCAAGGCATGGCGAAAAGCTTGAACGGCCCATTACTGTTTTACCTGACCTCGCAAAGTGTAAGCACACATGAAGAATTGTGCCATTTCGATTTTTTCCTATCCAAGCTCGTGCGTTTGCCATTCACTATGTACTCTACCCATCGACAAGAGTTATAAGTTACATTCATTTGTTTTGAGACCAACAGGCCCAATCAGTAGCATAGGTTGACAAAGTCCTAATTCTTGCACGGGCGAAAAGCAAGTCTCCCTTTCTCGGAAAATAGAACTGACCCAAAATGAAGAAGATGGAGTCTTCAAATTTGGTGAGGAAGACGGGGCTGTGCAAGTCTCGTTGTCGCCTACAAAGTAAAACTTACTAACTGTAAATATGAATTCTTTGTCGGATCTTGTAATCGTATGGGAAATGTGTTAGTTGTTGGTTTTGAAAAGGATGATGTTGCATGTGGTGACTAGATTTATTTTCATGAAATGTAGAGGCTTGCGTTCTATATACCTTGACTATGCGAATCAGGTCTGATAGTCATGTGGACCTAATGTAACGGGTTTGAGAGAATTTAACTTATAGAAACGCTTTTGACACCTTTTGCTAAATTTAGGGTACTAGTATAGAGCGCCAAAAGATCCTCTGGGTGTTTGTTTGACTTTTAATTATCGTTTTGGTCAAAATAGTCATTGATGACTAAATTTGATTCGAGGCTGTGGCATCACACTCTTCCGGCATTTCTCACCACTTCCTCAGGTCTTCATTTGCACTTCAGCCTTCCTTTATTTGCGGCTCCTTTGAAGAACAAAACTTTTCAAGCCACTATGAGCGATCGTCCAGGTGACTGGCTTGGCGGCTATGGCCCTAGCAATTCTCCTCTCATAGAGAAACATCATGGGGGTACGGGACCAACCAGTCCAAAGAAAAAGCTGATGAGTAGCTGGACTTTGGGTAAGGAATCACTTAACGCGATTCCCAATTTCGAGAAGTCATCGACTAGCGGTGTTGCGGAGAATAAAGCGATAGAGACAGACAAAGAGGATGAGGAAACTATCGCTGTTGACGATGGTGGTGAGGAAGAAGAGGAAGTCGTAGTGGAGGAGTTGGAAGAGGACATCAGTGAACGTGTAATCGAGTACTCAGAAAGTGAAGCCTCTGAAGATAGCAACGACGATCTCGAAGAGGAAATCGAACTCCTGGCGAGTGCAATCAAGCCTTCGGTGCACCGTGGGAAAAGTTTTGATAGCGACGATGATTGTTTTGAAGCTTTGCCTCCACCAATTGAAATTCCGAACGCACTCCGGCCCCTGCACCTGCGAACACCTGAAGTGACGAACAAGACTTTCCTCGCGGATTCGTTGCAGTCGTCGGACGAAGAGACCAGCGAAGAAGAGAGCGACTTGGACGAATCTAAGCACGAGACGCATGTATCTACACTTCGTCCTTCAGTGGGAGGAGAACAACCGCCAGCTCGCAGCTCCGAGCTATATCTCAAGCATTCTGATGCCTTGGAAAAAAACGAATCGAAGCAAAAACATAAAATGTCCCAAAATGAGGCAAGCGTCACAACTCCAGCCTCTATTGAAACTTCACTTCGACTGACAACTTTACGCGGCCGGTCTTTCGAGGGACCTGATCCGCCCAGGACGAATTCACCTAGGAGAGGGTACCGACCAACACCAACCTGCGCCGTAGAGGGCCACGACAGTGGGAAACGACAATTTACCACCTCTATTCGCCCTGCTACGGAACGCGGACACTCTTTTGATGATAGCAGCAAGGAAATTTCTCCAACGAACCCACGTCGCGGTACCCGCCCGGCATTGAGACAAACTACACAAGACATTGCTGGCAGTGAGGTGGCCGAGAACTGCAATCGCGACGAAGGTCAAATGGTAGCTGAACAATTAGAGCCAGTGCAAGCCTCCGATGCCTATATTAGAGAAAATAAGGTTCATCAGGCAAAGAACATTCCTCCGCAGACTGCGACCAACCATGTCAAGCGCAATGCCAATGGAAATGCTGAGATATCGTGGGAAAAGCCTTCTTGGACAAAACCAACACTACGAGCCACCAGAAAAGGCGAACAACTCAAAAGCGAGGGAAATTTGGCAGCACCAATTACCAAGGTTAGAGAATTATAACGGTGAAGGGCTAGATTTCCGGAGGCTTACCCGAGTGGAAAAAGTGGCTGCAAAACAAACCAAAAAACAAGATGAAGTCTGGAGGCCAGGCTGATGACTGATGGTGCGGAGTTTACAGTCCACACTTGAGGTTCTCAATCAGACTGAGCCAATATTCCCAGACAAATTTCATTAATGCAAAGAATTGGTCCTTCTAAATTTAGTCAATTTTGTCATCGCGACGAGTTGCAAAATTATGTAGAAAAAAATGCGCTTACGTTACTATGAATAGATTCTTTTCGCTTTGCATCCATTTCGCAGAAAAAGTGTGTGAAAAATGTCAGGCAAATGTTTTAGCTCAAATGCTATGAGCCATGAAGACTTCGACAGCAAAAGATGAAAAGGCTCGTCTCATATGTTGCCACTAGCGTGAGATTTGAAAATCTTGTTGGGAGCGATCTTATATTCCTTGGTCAACAAGATCGGGGAGCAGAAGTCATTATGACTTGTACCACCAAATGACCCTTCGTCTCGGTCTTGCACGCTATCTTGACGCTCGAACCCGATCAAAGACATCTAGTCTCACTATTCGACAGAGATACGACGTAAAAGCATACTATACAATGACAGAGGCCAACGAGGAAAGAGCCAAGCAGGATGCCAAATATGGATTCAAATCGCCAGAGGAGAATCGTCAAAAATTTGAACAGAAAGAATGGCGCAACAAAGCATTCCAGGGCGTATCTCCTATGGATTTCGCGATGCAACAACGTCTCCGAGACAAGGAGCGTAAGGAAAAGGAGGCCCAGGCCAAAGCAGCTATGTACCGTTATCAGGGAAAACCAAGTGACGATGCAATTACCTTAAGGCGTAAGGAACAGCATGACCGTGAGAAGATGGCAAAAGAAACGGCCCGTGAGACAAAGTCGAACTTAAAAGATGTTCTCATCACGGAGACCGCGGAGTCTGCGTCTCGCAAAGAGCATTTTGATCGAGACAACCAGTGGAAGGAAACAGGCCGTACTACACGTTCCAACCTCAAAGACGTTAATATGAGTGGTGCTGCTTTCGAAACCGAAATTAGGAAGGAGCAGCATCAGCGTGATCAGGGCTACAAGGCCACTGCCCGGGAAACGCGAGAGGGTCTCAAAGATGTTCTCATTACGGAGACTGCGGAGTCTGCGTCTCGCAAGGAGCACTTTGATCGAGACAACCAGTGGAAGGAAACAGGCCGTACTACACGTTCCAACCTCAAAGACGTTAATATGAGTGGTGCTGCTTTCGAAACCGAAATTAGGAAGGAGCAGCACCAGCGTGATCAAGGATATAAGGCCACTGCCCGGGAAACGCGAGAGGGTCTCAAAGATGTTCTCATCACGGAGACTGCGGAGTCTGCGTCTCGCAAGGAGCACTTTGATCGAGACAACCAGTGGAAGGAAACAGGCCGTACTACGCGTTCCAACCTCAAGGATGTCAACATGGCTGTTCCTTCATTTGAAACTGACATCCGTAAGGAGCAGCATCAGCGTGATCAAGGATATAAGGCCACTGCCCGGGAAACGCGAGAGGGTCTCAAA
>Ga0163101_100068_pt1 | contig 36241 bp, 24 predicted proteins | sample TAMARWmetagpilot_2_FD_111548 | JGI IMG/M metagenome (GOLD analysis project Ga0163101, IMG submission 111548) | Phycosphere-associated microbial communities from TAMU algal ponds, Corpus Christi, Texas, USA - TAMU ARW1 11/11 metagenome pilot | ecosystem: Engineered > Artificial ecosystem >...
CTGGGCACCAAAGCGATCGACGACACCAGCCGCCGCGGCCGTACGGACTTTGTCGTCATGGACGACTTCTTGTACAGTGAGCCCCAGGAGCTCCACTAAGTGTTCAATTGGCACTAGTCCAGGCGGCGCACTGTTGGCGCAGGGAAGTGAGCAGGAAATTTGCACACTTAAAAGCACAGTAGAAAATACAAGCTAATGCCTAATTGCGACACGTACGTGTACTAGCTTTCCTGTAGACAATTCCTCTTACGTACGGTCTGCGAACCTGTGAAGGAAACCTGCAACCAAAAGCCAGCCAACGGGCGAGTTTCGTACAAAGGACACATATCCAGGCAGTCCAACTGCGCAACACAGCCGGTTCAGCGAGAAAGGATGGGGGTTCCATATTCCGGTCCAAGTCGACACACGGTGGATGCCATGCATTCAAACCGTGGTGACGAACATTCCCGGAGGTGGAAAAGGATGCACGGTCCAACTTCTATCCTTTCCCGGGTGAGGGGGAGAGCAGTCCCAAAAAAACTCAGCGTGCTGGACAATCAAATACAGGACTGTGAAGTACTCAATGAGTACAAGTAATACAAGGACAAAAGGGCAAATCAGTCTGGTCCACCGTTCAAAACATTTTGACCCGTTGATTTTTAACCTCCCGTTGTCGGAGTCGTGGCCAGGATTTTCTGTTCCTATACACCTTCGTGTGGCAATTTTATAGCTTTTGTGTATTGGAGTGCAAACGCCTCCTTAAAATGGTTTCTGAAAGGCCTCTATTACGTCAGAATATCAGCTGTCTTCACCAACACGATGATTCTGGGCCGCAATCTCAGCGCATCTCAAGCCAAAGATGACACTCTTAAGCATAACCCTGCGACGTTGTACCTGTGTACCATGCTTAGGTTTGTTGCTGAGAAAACGTACCTCATGCCAATTATCGGAGTTTTGTCGGCCGCCATTCTCAAACTGTACTCGTTGGACACTCCCGAAGACACTGACGACTCGCTCTACTTAGTCTTACAGTTAATGATTGTCTTTTTGACACCAAGTGCCAAACACGTCATGGTCAACCTCAGCAGCAGCGGCACCAAGGAAGGCTTTGCTTCCGTCATTGCCCTCCAGGACGCTGGGGCGCCGCTGATTTGTCAGTCTCACCATGACCATTGCAATTGGGATTGGCAGTGCTTGTTCCTACCCGGGCGCCACCGCCGGCCGCCGCTGCACTTAGGGAAAGAACAAATTCTAATGTGGCACCTTGGATCCGTGGCGGCAGCTTGCCCTCCCCAGGATCCTGCTCTGGAAAAGGGACTGCAGCAGCTGGCCATTTTATCGCAAATGGTACATGCCCGTGCGGACCTTCACCGACAAGGTCCGAGTCCTGGCCGAAGCCGACTTTCGTGTGATATACCTATGTAGTATGTCACAGCATCTGTAAATCAATCTTGTGTTACGTCTCATCACGTCCTGTTTGGAACGTAAGGTAAATATTACGGTGAGATTATCTCACTATCGGTTTGTTCAGACCCAATGCAACAGGATTGACTAGGAATACTAGCCTTGGGATTATATGCGGGATTTCTATTTACAGTTAAAGAGACACTACTTACAGTTAGTGTGATTTTCAGTCTTATGGTAAGGGGTTGTTCATTGGACTGAACAGACCAATTCCCATTAAAAGACATAGCATAGTCTTCCCCTCATTGTTTTAGAAAGTTGTTCATCCAAATACTACATTAGTATAGGTCCTTGTATCCGCTATCTAACCTGGGGGAGTGTTGTAACCAAGATGAGTTTGCAGTCCCTGAGCCTGCTTAGGTTTATCATAGGTCATTTGTCATAACGCCCATCAATCATTTACCAGACTTGTTGAGAAAGTGTTTTCCCGTCTTTGTACAAACATTGGTTGTACTTCATAGCAGTCCGCCATGGTCTGTATTCCAAGCAACAATGTTGCTTCTTGAAAGGCAGAGTAGTGCCACTCTGGCATGGTTGTACTAGTCCTGATGAACCAATGGATACAACAACTTTCGGTATTACGGTCCCTTCTGACGGAGGCCAGCAATTGCATTCTATCTATTTGTGTCATCATCTCTTAATGCGAAATTGCCAAAATATTGTATCTTTACTTCAAGGATCATTGATAGTGAGTTATCCACATTATGAAAACTACTTTCACAGAACACGGACTGTTACATCACAAAAACACATTTTTAAACATGCACAACCTTTCCATACCCTTTCGGACCATCCACTTTTCAGTACCAAATTAGATTGCCCGGACACTCGCGTCCATATTTACATCATAAGGTCCGCATGATGCAATAGGAAGTTTCAAAAGATCGTCGGGCATATCCATCCAATCACCAACATCGTTCCGATCATACGGGAGAGGCGAAAGAGCCCGTTCTACGCCCTCAATGTCGTCTTCGTCGGTCGGATAGCACAAAAAACTATCAGTTTCCGTTTCGCTCTTCAGTTTCTTGCTAATTTCCTGACTAATCGACTTTCCTGAGAGTGATCCCTGGAATATATCTGAAGAAACAACAGTCGGGCTCGTCCCGCAAGCATCCTCAGATAAGTAGCTCTTCGTGCTGAAAACTTCGTTCTGAAAGGATCGTGCGTTACGCGGTTTTCCCGCATTGAGCGCTGCATTGAAGGATACGCGTCCTCCCGAGCTGGAGCCAAAACTACCTGCCGTATGCGCTGCTTGACCTGGTGATGGCGGTGGAAGGAAATCTTGGACCGTACTGGTGAGATGCGTTCCATACAGGTCGCTGTAGAAATCGTTTGGCCTTGCACGTGGAGAGAGTTCTGTTGAAGGCGACGACGTTGGCTGGATTGGAGTGCGAAAATAGTCCTTGTGTCCGCCGCGTTCTAAAGGAGGAACAGACAGCTCGCTTCCTGAGTATCCTGTAAACGATGGCGGGGAATGCTGTCGCTTCATCGGCCGCGGAGACTGTCCTTGCGTAATAAATGTGCCAGATGACCAAGAACGATCGCCAGGAGACAAGGGAGGTCTACGTATATGTAAATTACTGTCTGGAGAAGTCGGGCGATGCGATGGGTGCAATTGGTACGGAGGTGGCGGATAGCCAATGTACACTGGAGAAAGGTAGCACCCGTGGTGCCTTGCAGGACCATGGTGCCATTGGGCGGGTGGTTCTGGATGGTAAGGAGCATCGTATTGGCCACCATGAGATCTATAGATGCTTGAAGCACCGAACCCGTGAGGCCTATTTGATTTTTGAAAAGCTTGGAATTCCTGGTGCGAAGGAAAGGGAGGTGGCGACGGAGACTCTGTGTACGGACCCCGGCGTCTCCCGTCCATCGGGGACGCCGGCTGTGACCGTGGAGCCTTCAGCGGAATTGATCGTCGCTGCGGCATATTGGGAGATAATGGATGATCCGATAACTTCATCTTCCGCACCGGGGACTTATGCTTCGATACCGTGGGTGCATCAGGCGTTGACTTCGTACGTCTATGGCCTTTCTTCATAGCTTTAGTCTGTAGTCGGGGAGCAATAAATTGGGAAATTCGGTTGAGCGATCTGATAATGAAGTAAAACTAGCCCCCAAAGAAATCATACCTTCAGTGATTTCGTTTTGTCCATAAAGCTGGATGTACTGTCTCCATCAAATACTGCAGTTAGAAAATCTGGATCTCCTAGATCTTCGGAAAGCTGCTTACGAAGGCTGGAGGCTCCATCGCGAAGTGCCTGGCTCGTTTTTTCAATTGCCTTCCGCTCGCCGATATCGCTGTAAAGTCTTGTTTCCGGATCCTTTTCAAGAAATCGACCTGGCGGATTCAAGCTCCGCACCGCATCGACAATACTTCGAGATATCTGCATCTTTTGTCTTTTCGTGCTTGTGACGTATAATTCCTGCTCCAGAAGAAACAAATTTGGGTTAGTTTACGAGGCTGACAGTACGTGCCGTTTAAAAGAAACAAATTGAATGGACGGTGTGCCGGATTCTATTGCGAAAGCGGTACTGCGTATTAACCCCTACTAAAAGCAGGAACAAATCTGGGAATCAAGAATCCTGCCAAGCCACGCATACCTTCACACAATCAAATAGCTAGTAAATCAATGCAAAAACGATTCCGGCCGAGGATTTTCTGGTCTTTCTTTTTCTTTCTTACCTTGTTCAAAGCTACCAAACCTCTAAAATTGGAGTTACCTTCATGCCTATTGGTGGTGACACCTCGTCCTGAAAGTACGTCGTTGTGATGTGGCCGCTCGATGTTGAACATAGGCTGATCTCCGGAAATAGCTTGATCTGTCGAAGAGTCCATCTTTGATGTTTTACATTCACCTCTTGCCCTCCAAGAAGAGTCTCGTCTGTGCGAAGGAGGTGTTATGAATGAGTTCGTTTCCGGCAACAGGGAGATGCTGTCTAGAGATTGCCTTGCGATCGTATTCATTGTATGAAGTTTTGCGAACCGAGGCGAACTACGAAACGCAGAGGTGCAGTTTTTTGCGTTGCCACCAGGATTCGTAAAAATTTCCTTCGCGCGGAAGGTGGAATCAATTCGTAACCAACAGAAAACATTGCTTTGAAACAGAATGACCCGATTTGCATTCTTCAACAGCACGCATGATATTCAGTGAAAGCTGTATAATACATATTACATGTGTCCTTGTGTTTTTATTGATTGATATTCTTCGATGTGTATTTATTTGATTCGTGCTTCCATGATCCATGTCATGCTCCTTAATCAAAATGAATGTCCGTCAAGGATTACATTTAGCGACCTCCTTTCCTTATAAATCTATGCTTGTCGAATCCATCAACTTTTTCGCATCCCGTGAAGTCGCCGAATTAAGGCAAGTGCAGGAAGAATTATTAGGGGCTAATGTAAATGATTGGAATTTGTCCTTGGCAAGTAGGGAGATCTACTCTAGCTCTAGCCGAGCGTTACTGCCATCTTGTAAACTTATCTGTCAGCTCTTAGCAGAAATCGACCAGGAAACATGGTTCCAAGGTAAATATACTCCTAACCACCAAAAGATTACCATTTTCCCGGTCTAAGATCGATCATATGAGTACAGTTTCCACAACGGGAATCGATAACGTTCTTGCGTAGTTCGTTCCAAAGCCGGCTCCAGTTGCTTTTCGTCGTCAAAACGAAATAATCGGCTTCTAATGCGACCAGCAACGATCCCAATGCGACGAGCCCCGCTCGTCCTTTGGTGTTTCGTGTCGTCCATGAAGCTCGGTTTCCTTTTGTTGGTCGAAACGTATTTAGTTCTGTTACTGTTCGGTCCACATATACGTTCCAAGTGGGAGGAGCTGCTTCCAGGAACTCTTTGGCGGCACGTGGATCTTCTGTTGATAGGTAAATATGTGAAGTTGTCGCGTTGTCACGTCCCTGTTTGGCCACCATATGGTGCACAGCGTCGATATAATCGCTGATTGGTGCCAGATCCATTTCCCAAAACTTGTCACCCCATCGAACATGTACAGATATGAGATCTCGTGGCGCCCTACCATGATCAAATAATAATCCTATTTGCCTCTGCGCCTCTTGAATGACTATTGGTGATAGCGATTGAAAAAGATACTCCATCGAGGCAGCACGAAAGTCGGTTAGATAGCCATTCCTTTTCATCCACGAGCACCGTAGTCGATCGTTTCGGGGGTCTGAGACATTCTGAGTAAACGAAGAAAGCCCACGACTATTAGTGCCTGAGCAGCGATCTTCTGATTGTGGAAAGTAGCACAAAAAGGGAGAGCGAACTGCTACCTTGGCGTCGCAGTAGCCTTGATCTAGCCACAACCAATTCGGATTGTGTGTTTGTACGCGATAACCTTTCTCCCAAGCGTTGCATAAAGCTTGACTCCACATATAAAGGTGCGATCCCAAACCAAAATCGTTGTCGACATGAAACGTCATAATAGGAGCACTGCAGTTGCTTTGGTGCGTTTCGATGCTTGCCGCTAGCACCGATCGAGTCGGTACGAGACTCCAGTCTCGCTGGAGACTTCCACAGCCATTCGAAGGTTGCTCAAGAAACCCGTTGTTGGCAGCGACATGTGTCGCGTTAGCAATGGTGACGGGATGAGGACTCGCACACGAAAGCCGTTCGACTCGTGAAAAAGTAAGCTTGACGTCAGGAACATCAAGAAAGGTAACACTATTCCAAATTTGTGAAACTTGCTGCAACTGCAAGGCACCATTCCAAATCGAAACGAAAATTGCTAAGCCACTCAAAATCAGAGTCTTCCGAGAACGTGGGGAAAGGATTCTGTGGTATGCGGCAGCGAGCCTCATGGTTCGGCTTCACGTACTTGCTCTTCTCTTGGGCATTTGACAGAAATGACAAGAATTAGAATGGAGATGCTGCGTGACGGGCCAGTGAATGTGTGCAATCCAGGTTTGCAGGGTTTTGGTACCCTCGACAAAGCAGAATCGGGAATCTCTTCGGATCTTGTTTTGATATGAAATAGACGGACAGAAGGGGTCTTCCAGGGTTTTCGTTCAGGAAACCAAAACAGGATTTGAACAGAAAACGGAACAATTGAAGAAATCAATTACATTGGCTGTTTCTGAAACCAGTTGGGCAGTGCTCACAATTTTTGATAAAATAGACACAGCAACACGAAAACGGATGAAGGTCCGGGGTATTCTTACCCCACTACGCCGACATTTTGCTGACGGACACGTGCAACGGTCCATGGCCACCCGTCTCATCTACAACTTGCAGCTACTTAGCTATATAGTGTTCTGTACAAAAAGGTCTGGCGAAGACTGTTGCTGTGATTGATATCGCCCAAAGCTTCCGAAGCCATATCGACCCGCTATTCCAGCAGCACCTGTCGAACAAAAACAAAAGTTGCGTAAATGCAATGTAAATGTAAGTAGTCGCAAGCTCGGACGTCTGCGTTTCACAATCAGCTGAGAACCATTCCGATCTGAATGACAACTACTGATCCAGCTAAGAATCAGTAAAAATACTATCAATAACAGCAAGAGTAATACAAACACCATACAGGTTATAGCAAATTACAAAATCACAGGTTTCACAAATCTATTGATGCGCTTTCATCATCCGTCACCACAAACATCTCTAGCGAGTGGTCTATTTCCATTCATATTCAATCATCTTGAAGGTTCCAAAATCGTCTACACAGCGTACTGCTTTTCCTCATTATCGGAAAAGGGGCTGCCTTCGCTTGAGTAAGCGGCCATATCTTCCTCATCAAATTCTTCGTCGTCGTCCAGTGTAAAGCTGGAAATTCGTCGATGACTAGGAGAGGCTGCCGAAAAGTTAAGTAGTTCGGCGGCCAATGCTTCATTGTACGCCACATCCCCGTAGCAGGCATCGTCCCATACGTCGGCACCAATATACTCTTCCTCTTCTTCCTTTTTCCGGCTGCCGCGTTCACGCTTTTTGCGTTCGACGTCACCATGGCGCTCGCAAATGAATTGCGCCAGCACCATGTGGAAGCCTTTGTCGCGACCCCATCCACGGGCGAGGTGTCGAAAGGACGCGTCAGGAGAACCAGTCAAGACAAGAATCTCCATCCACACCAGCTCACGCTCCCATCCTTCAAGCTGAGTCGCTGGATTGTGGACGGGCCAAAGACCACGGGCTTGGCGCTCTTCGTTGCGGTGCCAGGCTGGAGATTTTCCAGATTCGAACCCTTCTCGCAGATGAGCAATCAACGGTAGTTCGCCGCCCATGTCGGGGTTCCAGGCAATTGATTCAGGAAGGACCTTGTCGTAAACGGAGTCTCCCTGCGCCACAGGGGGACATACTAAAGCAGTGTCGGAAGGTTTGGGAGGCAACGGCGTCTGCTCGCGCTTAAACGCCTTAAAGTGCGACTTGCACATGCCATCAAAGTTTCCCTGGGCCTGTTTCTGGCATCCATCAACCTTGCAGCAACGCGGTTTAGCACCGTGCCGTTGGCATAAACCTTGTGACTTGACAATACGAGAGCATCCGTCCATGCGGCAATAGCGACGCTTATGTTTCAGAACCTGACGATGGTAATAAGGGTCGTGTCAGCAATGGGGACATTTCAAAATGATGTCGATGAAAACTGTAGAAACCGACTTCACAGTGTGTCGCCAAGCAGCCATTTATCACACACCTTTGTTGTACTGGCAGCACTGGCAACAGCAATGGGTTCCATCATGAAGCGCGGGGCCATGACGACTGTTTGAATGCTTTTCTTCAGGGCAAAAAATATGCTTCGCAGCGAAAAGTCGTTGAGATTTGTGAAAGTTTTGTCCGACAGCAAAGTTACTGAAAACAACACGCGGTTGCGAGAGGAACCTTGTTCAAAACATCTGAAAAACGCAAAGTCGCGTACAAAATCTTACCACAGCTACACGAGAGCCGGAGTGCTCCTCATTTGGGACCCCCAAGTTGGACACTGCATACTCTAACAACGTACATTTCTACACCGACCGAGGAAGGGATAACGGACAACCATTCGTGCATGCGTATCGCTCCGACATATACACGACATCTTCTTGAAGCAAGAACTCCCAGGAAATGTCTAGGACAGAAATCCAGTAAAAAAACGTAAATAGAAATCAAGAACAGAAGACACACCAATACCGGTTTCTGCTCTTCCACGAATTGAGAGGTCTCGGATTTAAGTAAAAAAGCGATGACCGCGTTGCGAAGGAAGAGAAAAACCTCGTATACGCTACTCCGACCTGCCAGCAGTTTGGGGTATAAACGATAGTGGCAGGATTTTCAATGGTTCCGGGGGGCACTTCACACAGAATGCCATTCAACGAATGGACCATCATCGATTTCTTTTGATGACGCGTCAATGATCAGTGAACTGAAGCTCCGGGAGATGGACAGGTTCGGAAACTTTCTGAATTCGTCTGACATCACACCGATCAGAAACGCCAATATGGCAGATGCGGTTCAGCAGGTTCACTGCCAAATACAAATGTAAACACGATCGCAACGAGAACTCTGTTCCTCCCTGTGTGCGAGGTCAGGGAGGACCCCTGTGCTCCGTGTGAGCAATTCCAAGATTCAATCGGAGACGCGAAAACGTTGACTGTGTGAGACACTAGGATCGTCTGTGCGCCCTATTTGGCGACAGTATCTCACCCGTATGCAGACTCCTTAGGCCGGCTACGATGCCACCGCCCAAGTACGTTCTGGTGGCAGATCGTTGTCTTCAGTTGGTTGACCGCAATCGGAACAGCCTCCTTCGATGCCCAGGAACTGGTGTGATTCGAAGCCGCTCTAAAACCCATTTGACGGTACCACCGCCATGGCCGAGCCAACTGTTGCAGACTCAGAGACATTCTTGCAACAGTCCTCGTGCGTCTATCAAGGACAAAACCGGGGCGCGAAATCACTTTCTCCCTAAGTCTATCGAGTGTCCGAGATCTTCTCAATCGAGACTTACTGTGAATCCACGGCGCGAGAAGAAAGTTATTCGGTATCCTACGGTACTAACATCTTCGCCTGAAGAGAATTTTGGGAGCCAGACATTGAAACTGGTAAGAAAGAGGTCGAAAGTGGAATTGTGCCGCGAAGTCCCTCTTGTTGATTGCACCTCACATTTTTGGCGGAAGCAAAGCGTCAAAAGATTTGGAGACCTCGATATCGGTCAAAATTGGAGGCCTCGTGTGAAATCGTTCACATACACGTATCATTTGTTGGTGAGGATCACTACCCCCGTGACACGCAACTTTGCTTTGCCGAAGAATCCACTACCGTTTTCCACGGTTGCATTTCATTCGATAGGACATCTTCGTTTTTCCTCGACATCATCAAATAGAATTGTGGAGATTCCCGCAACTTTGAAATTTTCCTCGAGCAATGAGAGCTCCACAGTTTTAAAATCTGCGCGTTCGCGAGTCTACGAATGGAAGAAATCGCAGACAATTCCTGGAACGTGGATCCAAATGAAACGGGAGCTCGATTTGCAGACCTCTTCAACAAAATGGACTCCCAAGGAACTTTCCAAAACAGGATTCGAGCTGATACAGCATTTCCTACCCGCTCAGTTCCCCGCTTCGGTAGCTCCCGGTTATGCTCAATTTTGTGGATTCTGCTTTTTGGCATCGGTTTCGGGAAGTGCCGGCATGGTGCTATCAACGCAAACTCTTTTGCTTGCAATTGGTGTTGTGGGAAATGCACAATCGGCATCAGTCATGGCGGGTGCCCTTAATTGGGTTTTAAAAGACGGTATTGGACAGCTTGGTGGCGTCATTTTTGCCAGTCGAATGGGAGAGACTCGTCGTTTCGATGCAAATCCCAAGAAATGGCGAATGATGGGCGCTCTTTGCCTCGACTCGGCTAGCCTGTTAGACATTTTGTCACCGTTTGCGCCGTCCGCGGTAGTACTGCCTCTTGCGTGTTTCGCCAATGCGCTCAAAAACATTGGATACCTAACGGTGGGCGCGAGTCGAGCTGCCTTGCATCAAGCTTTGACGAGAGCAGGTAACTTAGGAGACGTCACAGCCAAGGCTGGTTCTCAGTCAATTGCAGCTGGCTTGCTGGGAACCGGCGTGGGTATTGGCCTTTCTGCTGCAATGGGTCACGACGCGGGTAACTTTGTGCTTGGTTTCTGTGGACTTAGTCTCATTCATCAGCTATGCAATTTTGCTGCTCTACAGCACGTCGACTTGCATCACTTCAACCGTCATCGCTTGTACCTTGTTCTCGACCACTATCTGCGACACGGGAAAGTTTTGTCACCCAGGGAGATCGCGACCAAAGAATCTTTCTTTCCCCTTCTCCGAGAAGACGATACTGCCTCATGGCTTTCGATTGGCAGCGCGCTAACTGCTATAAGCCCGGGAGGTCCAAATGAATTGACGCAATTGCTGAAAGCATGCCCGGACGAATCATACATCATCAATTGCACGAACGATGGAAAGATACATGTGGTGTTTTTGCAGGACGCCCAGGGCGAAGATCTTGTCAAAGGTATGTTTCACGCATGTGTTCTTCGCAAGAAGACTGGTCTTAGTAGTGACGGGGTTGAAGCTGTTGTTGCAACTCATGAAGAAACGAAGGTACGGTTCCCTCACTTCTTAGAGGAGCTGAATCGGCAGGCGTGGAACATATCAACAAACGTAACGAACATTGAATCGAGTAGCCGTGCAGTGCGGTTTATCCTCAACTGACAGTAGAGTTAAACTTTTTTATTAATAATCATCGCAGCTTTCTTGATTGTTGGATGTCCAATACCATTGCATCCAGAGCTGTACTCTAGGCTTGCTTGTAGGAAACTAACATCATCGTCCTACATACTGTATTCTCGATGCCTATGCTTGTCTGCAGAAAATAATTTCTTGAACTATTCGATTTAATGTAAAAATTTCTGTATGTCCGAGAATCCCCATCAAATGCATATTCCTCTCCGAGGGATTAAAAACCATGGAGCACAACACTTTCACCGTGGCATATCTCCTGATCTACCAAAAAGCTCTTGACATTCGTTCGTTGGTCTCCACTCAACTGGATAACTTCACCCGCCTCTTCATCCCTTTGCACGGCACCATTGCAAGAAAAGTTCTTTTTGAAAGCCTTGCAAATTCGCTTGACGTCCAAATCGTCCGCTAGTCCTGCGACAGTTGTAATACATTTGCGACCGTTTCGTTGCTGTACCCGAACGTGCACCTTTTCTTCTGAAGATGCGCCGTTTTTGTCGCCAGCATCTTCGAACGCATCTATGGACACAGGAATGCAAAATAGTGTCAGACTTTCTGTTAAGAAAACCAGTCGAGTGGCCATGGTCGATAAAGCCGCAGCAGGCATGGCACGCAAGGCACTGCTCTGAAATCAAAGAAATACTCCAGCAATGTGGGTCGTTCGTAATCACGAACGACCAATCAAGACGTACCGAATGTATTGAAGTTCATTGTCGCCATTTTGCAGTATTTTGTCTGGTGTCTCGGATGACAATGAAAGTGTGAATTGCTATGTGAGTTCTGCGGAGGCCTTTGTTTGCAAGGCGATGCAATCGTAGATAACTGAAAGGTTTCTCCCGCGGTTGGCGGTTTTTGTGTGGGGTTCGGGGTGACGGGTTCCTGGAAAGACAAACAAAAGGAAGGATCGGCAGACGCTCCTGGAAAGCGACCATGGAGAAAGGCTTGCGTCCCTTCTCACCTTCGGAAAGCCTTGGACCGTTTGGTTGTCTGTGTTCGTTTGTCTGTGCTGAATGGATGGAAACATCGACGAGCAGATGGCTGTCTCTATTGAAGTTGAAACTAAGACCTCTTCGTGCGTCACGAGGATTTGCTAGGTGGCAGCTCTGACGTACGAGGTCGCTTTGCGAACACCTCCGATTTTCACGGAACGCGGGTTTAGGGTTCCCCATGCCTCTATCCGGCGCTATTACCGAATATTGGAGACAACAGCAATATTGATTGATCTATGCAAAATCCTTAAGAGTGATTAACGTAAAAACATAGTTTGTTTTCTAAATATGTACTAATTAATCAATGTTACAGCCTGAAGGCAAGGCCAGCATCATCCTTCGGCATGAGGAAAGACTGCCGATGATGGGAAATGCTAGGAGGCGAGCAACGATTGGATCGAGATATTTTTATAAACACTCACACGATCCGCTCTTTCTATTCATGATACAAGCGTCTAAAAGTTCGCAGGTCATTCAAACAAAAACAAGGGCCAATCGTGATGGGACACAAAGGCATGAAGTTGAAGACAATAATTGGGATGGTTGGGGAGGAGGGGTGACGGAGAGCGTTCGCCAAGAGCTCTCTACTGGAGCGCCCCAGGCGCGGCGTAGACACGCACACGGCTCAAGCCGCCGTCGGGGTAGATGCTGACCTTGATGTGGGTCACAGCCTTGTGGACATTTTCGATCTGACCTTTGTCGCATTCGTAGACGTGCTCAGCATCGGGTGCCATACGACCACGAGGGATCAAGGTGAACCAAGTGGCCTCGTTTTGTGTGACTTTATCGTCCGAAGCACAGCATCCTTGGACTTGAACAGATTCGGGGTAGTTACCGCGAAAGTGTTTCGTATCTAGAATGATGCGCGCAATGCCGTCGCCAGCAATGGCACCCAACTTGATAACACAGTAGTCCATCAAGTCACTGTCCACGAGCTTGGTGACGGGGTTGCGCTGGAGAACAGCGGGGCGCTCCGGATGACGGGCGGTTTCCCAGCCATCACCCATATCTCGGCCCAGGGTGGGCTGGATAAGGTTCCAGGGATCTCCGTAGTGCTTGTTGGAGCAGGAAAATCCAACACCTCCGTGCTCCTGTCCGGAGATCTCCGGAAAAATGTACAGCATGCGTGACGGCAATTCAACTTCTTCGCCATGACAAATGACGGAGCAAGTGCGGCCGGTCTTGATGGGAACGTAAGCAGGGCGGGGCAAAGGGCTACCCTCGTCGATGGGTTGGCCCCAAAGGCGGATGCGAGCAACGCCTCCGTCAGGGAAGTAGTTGACGCGAATGTGAGTCCCTTCCACCGCATCCACACTAAAGTAGTGTAGACGGGTTGGTTCGTAGCCGGGACGCAAAGCTGTCTTGTCGAGGAGAGTCTTCCACTGCACGCCTTGGCAGGCCTCTTCCGCGCGTTGAACTTCTTCGGGACTGGCACCGGTGCCTTGCACACATCCGTGCAACAGACGATCCAGAGCGCCAGGGAACTGCATTACCATGCGGCTTTCTTCCATGCAGGAGAGATCCGCGATCTCAATCGAGATTTGCGGAACGTTGTTACCGGTAAAGTGTGCGGTATCGATCTCTACGGCGTGAATGATACCACGGGAGGCAAGCTTGAGTACCGACCAATCGTGGCCGGATTCACGGCGGCGGCGGGTTTCCCAACCATCCTACACGTAGTGAGAGAAAGTGTAGTATGAGCACAGGTGGAGCTAAGTAGGTCGACACACAAGTCTCCGAGAACTCGTCAGAACATGTTGACGTACCATGACTTTGCCTTGCTCGCAAAAGGCTTCCGGATCAAACACGGGGTCCGTGTCCTTCAACAGGTTATCCGCCGCCGCAAACCATTCATCCGTGGCGAACAGGACCTTGGCGCGGTTGTTTTGGGAGAGCAAGTTCTGGTGTGTGGTGGCGTAGGGTGAGAAAGGAGCCACGTTCAAGGCAGGCTCGGGGCCTTGGGATAAATCCGCGACACCCGTGACACTCGCGGAATGATGCATCGACGTCAGCACCGCAGCCGTAGCCTTGGTAGTGTCGGACTCCATCGTGATGGTATTCGCTTCGGCATGTGCGTTCGTATCAGTGTTCATGATGGTAGTAGTGGTAGTAAAGTGACGGGAGTTATCGGAATGTGTAGAGCGTTGGAAAGTTATCGAAAGACCAAACGTCTCGACTGCGAGCTCTAGAGTGTCTTACCAACGTGCCTGGTTTGGTTTTTATGAGAGCCGTGTGTGTGTGGTGGTGGCGAGAGGTTCGTGAAAGAGCTTTTTGGCGTTTTGTCTGTTGGTTCCTTTCTAATTCCATCGTTGGCCTGCGACTTTTCAAAATGCCCGCGAAGATGGCCCCAATTCTCGTTGGTTTTGACTGTGCGAGATGGTTGGGTTAGCCGAGGATGAGAATTCTTTTTTTCGCTTGGTTGCTTTCCGGGATGTTCCCGTTCGGACGGGTTATGAGTGACTGAAAAAGCAAGAAAGTCAAAACCACGTGGCGAATACTAACTGTAAGTGTCTCTTTTGCTCGACATCCGATTGACTGGGAAAACGAAATTATGAATCAAGGCTGCTAGCCTTCCACGTGAATGCCTTATTTAAATGTCTAGAAAAAACCAAAGGCAGTCGTTCCTAACGAGTCGTGAACGATGAGTAGAGAATATACGTCGAGGAACGATTCCAACCTGTCCGGCTTTTTCGTTTATTACCGAGATATGTACGATTTCGAATGACTCGCTGGATTTCGGTTCCATAGACATCGTTCGCGGTTGCCGAAGTCGGACATACGATTCGACTTCGATCGAAGAGAGAGAGAGAGAAAACCACCGAACTCGTGGCCAGTCGAGTACCATCGAAGAACGTAGAATCGGATATCCCGGGACCCAACCAACCAACAACCCCTGGGAACATACAAGCCCCTTTGCCATGTCGTAGGTACGGAACTACTTTTGCTAGCTGACTACCTACCTACCTACATACCTACCTACTCTCTAGCTCTAGTAGTAGAGTTCCCCTCCAGAAAAAGGGCTGGACCCAAAAATCCATGCACCAGCGGAACGACCAGCGACGTACCCAAACCGTACGAAACAACCGGGCTCTGGAAGACGGTTTCGAATGTCACCAACTTGCTATCCTTCTGGCCCTTTAGAGGTGCTTGAAACAACCACGCCGGAAGTCTCCTACACGTACCGACAGTGCCGGGAACAAGTCGTTCCGTGAGTCTCGGACGAACGGGAACGCACGCTGGGAGCCTGTTCGGTTGTTTTGTGTGTTTGTTCGTTCGTTCATTCCAGCGTGTCGAGCGAAACCCGCTGCAGGCTTTTTTGGTTTCACAGTCACACGAGCGTGATGGACAGTTACGCTCACTACAACCATAACGCGTTCCGGCAGCGATCACAGTCGTACGAAGCCGGAGCGGAACAAGCGTCGCAATTGGCCAACTCTGCGGGAACAAATCCATCCGCATCGTCCTATAGTCCGTGTCACGAGAACTACAACCCCGTACTAGGGCCTTCACCCACACACCATCCAATGCATGCACCCGCTACACCACGGGACACGCATCATCGTCATCGTGCCTCGTACAGCCCTGCTGAGAATGCTGGCAACACCAATCATTCGCAGCACAATCCTTTGCGCTATATGGCCAACTACGAAGCCTCGCACCACCACCACCAACAACAACAAGCCGCGGCAAATCAAGCCATGGTGCATCTATTTGCGGCAGCTACACCACACAACACCTATGGTGTACCAGTCCCTGGTCTGCACCACACACAGCAACACTTTCAAAATCAGCAGAATCTGGCGACGGTTGCAGCCACCGCTGCGCTAAATGCAAACGGCAACAATAGTAATCCATCGTCCTACGAGACGCTAGCGCAAACGGCCCCGGCTCTTTTACACCAACGGCACTCGAGTCTGGATGAGCTTCTCTTGTTATCACCCTCGCTATTGGCGGATGTCGGTTTGGAACCGTTGCCGGCAGCCGTCAGTCATACCAATTCAATTAGTTCCGGATCGAATGGCTCGGGCAACAGTCTCGCATCGGTGGCTTTTAATCCGAGAAGGAATCCTGGTACTCACAGTCAATCGCATGCGCGATCAGAGCCGCTGGATCTCTACCGGGACAATTTTGCGCTTCCTCCGCCATCTCAATCGGTCTCGTCTCACCAGTCATCCCCAAGTACACGGCATTTGTTCCAACCCCCAGTCGCTGCCGTGTCGGAAACGTACAGCAATCCACAGGAGTCTTTTTTAGATGAGCTTACCTTGCAAGTTCCGGGCCTGTCACTCGAACCAATACCCGGTCGGGACGTCTTGGAACGGCTCCGAACCAACATGAACGATGTACTCACGCGATACATACCGTGTGTCGATTTTCTGGTGCAGTGTCAACAAGACTTGCGCAAAGGCTTGGCAGCCGCAACGAGCAAAGTACGGAAGGGTTCGCGACACGTTGATAGGATGACCGCACGCCAATTCTACGGCACGTTCGTCGAACCTTTGCCGGGGAAATTTTATTTAAAGAATCAGTACATAATGGAAAATGCCGCCCTGCAAACGGCAACGCAAGGCTTGCAGAAACTTAAATCGGATGCCAAAGCGTCCGAGAGACAAGGTTGTGAAGCCATCAAGAATTGTTTTCTCGGTGGCATGAAAGAAGGGGAGTCTTGGGGATTGCGCAAATGGTTGTCGCAAAACGGAAACGCCTTGAGGATATGTACCGACTTGGAGTGCATACTCAAAGCAATGCAGAATTTGGACAAAACAGCGTCAATCACGATTCAACTGGCGGAATTACTGCGACCTATAGCGCAGCGTGCATTGGATCGGTTAAAAGCGGACGTACCTGCCTCCTACCAAGAGCGAAGTGCGGCCCATCCGTATCTCCCCTTTTTTCACAGGCTTGAAGCAGCCCTCCGGGGGGTGGCCACTTTCGATCCTACCGAAGATGATGTCATTTGCGTGGATGATTCGGACGACGAAAACGATGCGGACGAAGTTTTGGATGTGACGATTCAGCCGTTAGCGCCCCCACGATCCCGATCAAAGGTGCCTGCAGTCGAGGTAACCACCCAGCACTGGCTCACTGGCTTTGAGAGTAAAAAACGAAAAGCCGACTCTTCGGAAGACGAAACGGAATCTCAAATACCGGCGAAGCGGTTTACCCGTGTTCTCAAGATTTCCGACAGAAGTGAGGAATCTGCTAGCGTTGGGGAAGGACAGCTTTCGTTTAAAGATGACGGCGAGAATTTCAGCTCGTCGGGAGAATCAGACAACGAAAGTGTGGTCGAAGTTGTTGGAGTTCAACCCGCGCAGAGCGAAGTCAATAATCGCAATCGGACACTATCCAGAACGGATGATTGGGTCTGCTCGTCTTGCTCTATATTGAACGCTCCCAGCGACAGTAATTGTTTGGCATGTGGAGACGAGAATTACATGAAAGATCTGGTCTTTTTCAAGACGTTGGGGGAACCAATCAACGTGAAGACTGGATTACCAGCTTCGAAAGTCGCTCAGCAACGAAAGGAACTGATACACGACATGGCAATATCCCGCGAGATTTGGCCTGCAATGACAGAGGACAAAATGCAAGAGGCCGCGAGTTTAGCATATACAATGGCGGATTCTTTGGACCAGCTGGCCGTCGTTTTCGAAGAGGGTCAGATGCTTAGTGTTCGGCCGCCGAATATTACGGTGGTGGGCTTTTGGGACGGTGATCGGTACGGCAGTGCACTCCGCCTTTTGGGAGAAATTTTACGCAAGTCGGAGGCGATCTTCTTCCTTGATCGTGTCGACGAAGATTATCTTATTTCGCGAGGTCTTAGACCCTACTCACATGTCATCAAGCATCCACTATCCTTTCGAGACATTGTTGGCGCTTTGATAGAATTCCCAGAGGAAATGAATACAAACCCGTCGTACAGTAATGGCCATCTGCCCGTACGAGGCTTGGCATCTTGGAACATGTGGAAAGGAGCCGACTTGCTCCAAGCTATCGACTTAGTCTTTTTGAATTGTTTGGCTTATGGAAAGGCTGTCGTCGAGGGTAAGTCCCCACAACGCTCCGATACAAATATACTGCGCAAAAAACTATGGAACGGAATCAGCGCTATCGTGCGGCAACATGTGGGTATTGAGAGTGGACGCAGAAAGCTATACACGCCGACACGACGATTAGAAACGAGTGGGTTTGTGGTTTACAAGATAAAGGAGAGATAGTGCGGGATGACGAGATTTGTGTCAAGCGTCGTAGTAATACAGAATAGCCCCAGAACCTACGTCACGGTTGTTAACCACTGCATTCGTTTAGCGTCGCGTGCCTTCATCATCTTCTGAAACATTTTGTGTGGGTACAGTTTACAATACTGTTATTGCTATTTTCTGGTCTCGAAAGTCTCATCCATGGCAACATCGTCGTCTTCACCGCCACTGTGTGTATCGTTATCCGTGTTGGTAACTGTTGTATTCGTTGTTCCCTTGCTAAGCCCTCCGCTAGTTTCTTCTTCATATTCGTCTCCGGTTTCGGGCGTCGTATCCAATAACTGTGACGGTGGAAAAGACTGGCGAGCAAATTCTCGAAACTCATGATTCTGCACTTGTGTATGGGGCCATAAATCGGGACGGGAAACGGATTGTCGACGAATAAGTGGCACACGGCGCCGCAATGGGGAAATCGAGGGCTTGTGCGTACCGTTTCGGGTGGAACAATGGCTAGGTGCTGTTGAGTTTTCTGATGCTGGGCTCGTCGGTTCGACTCTTTGAGTGCGATTGTAAAATAGTAAATAGGCCGACGACGAATTGCCTTGGAGCGTTCGATCATCGATCTTGCGACAAGTGGTATCGTTAAATTCATACCAGTGGTCGTCGAAGCGATTGAGTGAATATGCCGTATAGTGTCCCCCACCCAGATCCCCGACGTGGTTTGAAACTGCGTACAAATCGTAAAGGGGTTCTTCGCTCCCCCGACTGCATACCATTCCGGACAAATCCCATGAGTCACCCACGGGATACCTAATACGAGCATTATTTTTCGAACCTAGCTGACCGTATTCGTTGAACCTAAAGCGTTTGAGATGGACAATCAAAATAGCTGGAACGATCCACAAGTCGGTCTTTTTCGTAGCGTCCCGGTGCGTTTGACAAACGCTGCAGTACCATTGATTCTCTCTAACTAATCGTTCTTCCGCTAAATAGAGGCGCAGACAATCATCGAGAGTGTGGCTGTCGTCGTTCAATGGGAGTGAGAGGTACATGAAGGGTTCGAAGCGCACGTTGACGTGCCGGCAGGTCAAGCACGTCAAGGTATTGCGCAGTTGACCTTGAAAAATGTCCACCACCAGGGACTTGTCGCGGCGCAGGTAGTTTTTCCAAGCTTCAATCGCATCACGCTCATCATGAGTGCCGTCGCAATCTCGATCTTCAATATATGGCTTCTTAGGAATGCGATTCAAGTCCTCGTGAATACCGTCCAATAAAAAGGACAGCAATTCTTGGGCATCGTGTTGCGACGTACCGAGAAACTGTGGGGCGAAACTCTCGAGACTGCTTTTGAATCGCGTCGGTTTGACTACTCGTGCTGATATTTTGGTGTAGCCGCTAACGGGGGCCGCCTGTAACCAGACCTCTTTCATGAGTTCCGCGTAGGCCGTCGCCAGTTTACCCCCCGTTCCCAAAACGTTGTGCTGGTTGATTTCGGATCGGTAGTCGTAACCCAAAAAGTAGTCGGTGAGTGGAATAGTAGCACTCAAACACTGCAAACTACTGTTAAGAAAGCAGGTATTCCCAAGATTTCTCAGACCAACAACGCCGAGGGGAAGGTTGGAGTGGGACGAGTCTCCGTGTTCGGCCTGGTCGTTACGGCCCTGGAAGGTCAAAGTCTTCCGCCGAAATTTGGAATTCATTTGTTTCTGCTGTTGTTGGAGTGTAGCAACTCGCTGGAAGTTGTAATCGACCGCTTCGTGCACGTGATTGTAGTTGGAGGCCCGAGTGGGGGAATTGGGTTCCCGTCGCGAGTTGACCCGGAAGAGATTAAATCGCGATTTCCGCTTGCGCGACGAGGACAACGCGGAAGGCGGCGTGGCCGGTAACGGAGGCAGATCCACCATTGTTGGTTGGACCTCCACAAAGGAGTGTGGTCGCTGTTTCTGGAGATGCTGATCTCGTTTTCCTTTTTTGGGGTCGCCTGCATAATTGGGATCCTCTATCTTCGAGCAAGAGTCACCCATTGTTGTTACACACGAAGGAACACAAGCAAAGCTCGCTTACCACCAATCGAATCTTCCTTTGCCGTGCGTCCCACAGTGGCACCAAAGTAGGTGATTGTAGGACAAACGTGCCGTTCGATTCCCGTAAATCGGTAGAACACGGTTGGATTACGACTCTTCTCGCAACGTAACGGAAAAGGTATTTTCGGTCGGTGACTGTTGAGAAGTCGTCATGGTCGTGCCTAGAGTAGGTCGTGGGTAACCAATCTACGAGCGAAACCGAAATCGTTGTGACTGTAAAAAAGGGGTTGATTCGTCAACCTGACGTGTCCAGTAGGTCGAAAACAAGGAGGGATCGGATGGGTCTCTGCCCAGTCGAAAAGTACGCGGACCTACTATAGCATAGATACCACGGGACACGTTCGTTTTTCCAACATTGCACAGACTACCGACTGACGACGGAGAGCGATCTAGAGTATCGAATGATTCGCATACCATACGCGGTTTCATATCTCGCATGCAGTGCTCCCTTTATCGGCAACCATTCCCAATGGGAAGGTGATCCATTCGCAGCCAATTCATCCGCTGTTATCTACCATCTAAAGCCGACTAAGGAGGAAGGAAGAATACGAGCCTGTCAAAGGCCGGTTGGCAACGAAGTGCGGCATCCAATTGGAAAGGTATCTTCGATAGACGTAAAGACTCCCACAACATTCCTGGACAGAAAGCACACCTTGACCTCGATTAACCATGCGCGTGTCTTTGCGACAGCCCCCACGGATGCACTGCCGCTGTACGTGGAGCCTTTTTCTTGTCGTGCTCTTGTGCATCGATATCCTTTGTATGCTCCTGCTCCATCGCAAAGCACACGTAGCCGTTGCGCCTATTCCGTGGTCGCCGCCCACCAACAATGCCGTACGCCCCAACACTCGGAATCGGCACCAGAATTCATTCGTAACGTCTGAATTCCTCATGCTCGGTACCAATTCACAATTGGAGCAAGGGCGTGATCAGCCCATGTCTGGCAGTACCGATGGCAAGCTTGTCCACCTTACTGATTCGAATAATCCTATGGTACTGTCCGAAGCGTTTGTATCTGTGATCAAGGGTTTGGAAGCATCACTACAAATATCGTTGAACTTGCCTACGTTACGATCATGCCGTTGGAAAGGAACGGATCTGACGATACACAATGTTTGTGACCAAGCCGGATCGGAACAAAAGAACCAAAGACCAAAGACTGTAGTTTACTACAATCGATTTTCCCAGGAACGCATTATTTGCGGCCGGAGTATTCCGCCAAACACACATTTACAGTTGGATGAGCTGTGTAAGGAGCCGTCTCGCTTGTATGCGGTTTTACCCGATCGCACGGCAAAAGGGCTACCACCGACCACGGTCCGCTTCAACGATCCCCAGCGCCGCAAATCAGCGACGGAGTTTCAGCCGTGTGACGTGCCCTGCTTTCACGCGGGTGAATATAGGCTTGTTTCTCAACGGACCATTGACGGAACCCCTTGGCGTTTTGTCTTTTCCATGGAAGGACCACACTATTTTCCGTCGCTTTTCTTGGATCGCTCCGCATACCAGATTGACCGCTATTACGCCACCACATCTTTCCAATCCGATGTTCCCTTGCCGTATTTCTCGTGGAGCGAGTACAGTATTCAAAAGCCAATGCTAGATTTTGATCAAGCCATTCCGGCGGCTCTTTTTCTGGCCCAAAATTGTGATTCACGTAACGATCGGGAGGGTATTGTGCGGGCTTTGCGGACGTCCTTTCGTGTTGATTCCTTGAGCAGTTGTCTGCACAACGCAGAGCCACCAGCCGGTGTAGATATGGACAACAAAATTCAAATTCAGCGTCACTATCTGTTCTATTTAGCGTTCGAGAACCAAAACGAAGATGGTACGTAGAGCTGCCATTGTTAAGAGGAAACGAGAAATACCGCGACCAGTACTCACTCGGCTAAATTTGTCGTCTGCGTTCAGATTACATCACAGAAAAGCTGTGGAGCGCTTTAGAATCAGGCACGCTTCCAATTTACTTCGGAGCACCTAACGTTCTTGAGCACGTTCCGGAAAACTCGGTCATTAACGTAAACGATTTTGACAGTATCGACGCGTTGGCTGCCTACTTGACAAAGGTTTCCAAAGATCGGGCTTTGTACGAATTGCACCATGCGTGGCGATTGCAACCACTACCGGGAGCTTTCCATCGGAAATACGATTTTACGAATGTCCACGGAACGTGCCGAATGTGTCGGTGGGCGGTGGCTAAACGTTACGGCTGGGGCTGGAACCACGCGAATCAAACTATTGTGGACGTCGCCGTCCCCCGAACCATATGCGTCGACGAACGTGGCTTGTTGCAACAGCCGCTACAGGAATCTTGGACTTTGAAAATGAATGATGTGGATACGAAATTGCAGCCGCCAAAAATTCGCTTTCAGCAGGAATCCGCAAAGGTCAAAGACAGCTGCAACGTTGGCAGAGACACAGCAACGATTGTTGTTGGCGAGAAGGAGGATGTATTTGAACGATTAATTGTGGAACAAGATGGAGTGCTAGACATATACCTGAGAATGAGAACAAGTGTTAAGAGCGTAAGGACATCAAGGGAATCCGCTTTGCTGTGGCAGTTTCGGACGCCACTCCAACATGGTAATGCTACCACCTTTGTCTTTCAAACCATTGAAGAGGGTCACATGAGATTGCAAGACAGTACAAATCGCATTACGTTTTTGACGTGGCCGCGCGTGAATGTTGCGTTGGCATCATTTGTTGATGGGGGCGACCATAGAGTGATTGTTCAGGTGCCCATATTACCGTTGCTACGCCTAAGAGTGATTGTGGAGGACGTAGACACCTTTCATCCAGGAGCGGCTGCCCTGGAAAATTATTTTGGCAAAACGATGAAGGCTGATTTTTGGAATCCTGTGGAAACCTTCGTGTAATTCACTGACAGTGAGGCCTTTAAAACAGCCAGTAGCCAAGCTATGCAGAAAGCCAAGCGTGCACAGGTGAGGTACTGCCTCAGTCGGCAACAAAACGTGGATTGCACTTTCTTTTATGGCTTTCTGCGGTGGTGAACGGGAATATAGCTACTCACTGTCAGATTATTGTGGAAAAAAAAACGCCCGTATAACGGCTTGGAACACATGCAAACATGGACGTATTCCGGAAAAACAGAGCCTGACAATTGTTGATTTGAAATGGCTTTGTAAAGTCGTTGGGCGTAGGGCTGATGCGTACAAGGTTTGGTGGGTTTAGATAGTTTGGTGTTTGTACTGTTGTGCAACATACCCAATAGTATTTTCTGTCAATAGTATTCCGAACGCACCCGGATTTGCGTACCCTTCCCCCCCCCCCCCACGAGGGTTTCTCACGGTTACGGTACAGCATCCACATTGTCAATACACAGTCTCACATGTCTTTGTCAAAACCCCGTGAGAATGACTGTGACTTTTGACCAAAGTTTCACAGTTACGTTGGTATTTTATGTTCGTTTCGTCGGCTTTGTCGAACGCGGTGTTCGTTCTTTGCTTCTTCCAGTGTCCTTGATCCGGATCGAAGGGCCTCCGTGTATTCCATCTTATCCATCACCATGGTATCAATCCGCAACCCCAATAAAAGGGCTGGTAGTAGCTCTTGGTGCAACTTGCGCTCGTTACTGATTGGGTTTGTGGCGATGCAGAGTTTGAATTTGACCGTCAAAGTGATTCGTCACGTCTCCCACGAAGCGCCTCCAGCTCCGGCAGTAATGAAGGTCCGTGAAGAACCGGCGGTTCCGAAACCAAAGCATGATCACGCACCCAATCCACTGCACGCTTCGCGCCACGAAAATCATCAGCCAAAGTCGGATAAGCTCAAGGCACCGGTGGAACGAGTGGACGAGACGGCTGACGAAAAGCACGACTCGGACACCGAAACAGGAGACGATCCCGTTGTCAAGCCGCACGAAATATTGCCTCTTGTCGTTGAGGAGGAAAGAGAGGACCGTGAAAAGGAATCTCCAATGCAACCGGTAGACTCCGCAGTGCTGGATCCGGAATCTACCCAAGTCTTACAAAAACACGGCACGGGTGCCACGCTCTTGGGCTACGTTGTGGATATGGTCCAAGAACGTGCGCATCCCTCGTTTCGCAAACTCCCCGTTTCTATTCGGCCCGATACTGCCAAAGTCGCGTCACTTGTTGGCGAAGCCTCTGTCCAAGCCTGTGAGAGTGTCGTCGCCCAGAGCAACGACAATCCGGAGGCCCGTCCTAGTATTTCCCAAAATCCCCACTGTCGTGACGAAGACACGGTTTTGGTCGTATACAACTCTGCCACTTTTTCCCGACGCTACTGTGGGAAAACGATTAAGCCGGGACAAGCCCTTAAGCTTGATCAAGACATGGATGACCACTGCCGCCTAGAGCTGCCGCGTGTCTTTGCTGTGGATGACCCTCCACTGGATGGACAGGGCATGGCGCCCATTATCGTGCAATCGAAGGCAACGGCACAGCAAGAGACGGCACTGGAAGACTCAGAACTAGAAACAGTACCGTGCAGTATTCCGTGTCAGTGGGAAAAGGATATATCGGGCAAAGATCTGGTGATTGCTGGCACCACTTGGCAACTCCACCAAACAATGGACGATCCATATTTCCACGACGACGCCAAAATTGAACGCACAGATTTCCGTTCCGACAAATACTACTCGACCACCTCGCTACGCTCTTCTATTCCCCTTACCTTTTATGACAGCTCCAAACACTCCTTACGAAACCGTCCCGCTCTCGATTGGGCCAACACGGCCAACGCCGCCACGTACGTTCTCAATAGCAACTGCCAAACCCAAGGGACCCGTCGCCAAAAGTGGTTGGCCGCTGTCCAAGCAGTCTTCCCCGTGGCAGCCTATGGATCATGTCAACACAATACCGACCTGGCGCCGGGAGAAACGGTGGACACACTGGAGGGTCGTTTGGCGCTTTCCCGAAAAAATCGTATCCACCTTGCCTTTGAAGCTGCGTCGGAAAAGGACCATTTGACAGACGTGTCTTTCGAGGCACTACTCTCGGGGGCCGTCCCGGTACTTTTGGGCCCCTCCAACGCGAATCAACTGTTTCCTCCCCACTCGGCCATTTTTGCTTCAGACTTTAACAAATGGGATGCTTTGGCAGCCTACGTCAAGGAGGTGGCGGAAAATCGCACACTGTGGGAATCCTTTCACATATGGCGAACAGATGAGACCGTACTACGAACTTGGGAATCTCGCTGGGCCTTTGCCGAGACGACAGCCTCTACAGCTAGTCCACAGTGTCGAACCTGTCGGTGGGCATACGCCAAAGAATTCGGTTTAGGTTGGAACCACACCGCGCAGACCATCCAACCAACACATTTGCCACGGGATTTGTGTCTGGATCCAACGTCAAAAATCGTGATGAAACCCTTCCGGGAATATTGGGTACAACGGGGATCCCAATTGGAGGACATTGAGGTTGACACGGGTGACGGTTGTTCGAAACCCATGTCTTCTTCCACCATTGAAATGGATGGGTACAAGGTTGAACGCGAGGTTTCCGAACACGATGGAGTCGTAGACATTGTGGTGCAGAGCGTAGAGAAGGAGTCTGTCAATGAACCTGTGACGCTGCGATTGCACGTAGACGTGCGCAATTCCGAGGGCGCCTACTTCCGCAATCCACATACATTGGTGTCTACAAGTCGTGGTCCTTGGATCAGTAGCGCCGCAATACAGGACGAATTTTCCAAGGTAACCGTATTGACCTCTTGGGAGACAAGCGTTCACAGTCCGCAGGAAGGAATCCTGGAAGTATCGATTTTGAAGGAAAACGAATCTTTCCCTACTAACAACGACGGAGTCCGGCGGATTCGCGTAATACTCGAGGATGTCAACATGCTGCACGACAAGATGACCGAACATTTTCCGTCATCGTACGCGAAAGTAATGATTCAGGACTTTGTCGATCCACTCGAGTTATTTTACGTATCGTCATAGAACTCTTAATACTGATATAGCCTTCAAATGCAAAATCTTCCTTTGGTGCTCTGCTAGGTCAGTCTCAATCATAACATGTTGTGCAGCAGCCACAATCGACTTCCAAACAATCGGCCGATAGTTGTAAGTCGGCACGGCAAGTGGGTCCAAAAGGAATGGAGCCGACCAAGTGGTTGCTGTGTAAACGGACCTCGGTCACAGAAGTCATTCTCGTCAAGGTTTCGGGCACGGTACCGTCCAGAAGATTAACGCTTACGTCCAATGTCTGCAACTTTTCTAGCTGTCCTAGCTCTGACGGCAGTCGATTTGCGAGTCGATTACCGCCAAGCTTGACATGCTTAAGGTATTGAAGTGAGCCGAGTGAAGGCGGTATATTCCCGGTCAAGTCGTTATCAGAGAGGTAGATACTTTCCAAAAAACGAGAATTGGAAAGGTTTGGAATGGAACCAGAAAGCAAGTTCCCGTCGAGATAGAGGATAGCCAAAAGGACGAGTGAGCTAAAGGACTCTGGAATGATTCCATCTAAGCGATTGTGGTAGAGCTGCAACTCGCGCAACAACAACAGATTGCCGAGACCGGCCGGGATAGTGCCAGTCAATTGGTTATTGTCCGCGTACAAGATTTGCAAGACCCGTAGGCTGGAAAGTTGAGTTGGGATACTCCCACGTAGATGGTTGCGTCGTAAGCGTAGATCGACCAGATTTTCCAGCTTGCCTAACGAAGTAGGAATAGTTCCCGTCAACGCATTTTCGTCCAAATACAAAACGCGCAGATCGTCGAGAATACCGATAGTGGTGGGAATTGGCCCGTTGAGATAGTTGTTGTGAAGTCCTAAACCTTGTAGTGAAGTCATACTTGAGATAGATTCAGAAAGCGTGCCCGTCAACTGGCAATCGTTGAGGTAGAGATGAGTCAAATGAGACAAGTGGTAGAGTGACTCTGGAATGCTCGACGTAATGTTGCTTGGTCCGAGGTAGATGTGCTGCATGTTCTTCAGGACGCCAATTTCGGAAGGGATAGATCCAGTCACACGATTAGAGGAAAGATCCATGAAATGAATGTCAAGCTCTAGCAAAGAAAGCTCTCGTGGAATTGTACCTGCTAAACCTCGATCCGCCAAGTTGATTGAATGAACTCGTTCGACTGTATCGTCATCTCCCCGACAGGTAATTCCGTGCCATAAACACACAGGGTAGGCTGACAGCCAATGCTGCTCATTTTTCCATTTCATGTTGTTCTGATGCATACTGAAATAAAGTACTGCCAAGCTAAAGCGGGTTCTAATCGCCTCCACATCGGACAATTCGACAGGATCGGAAACTAGCCACTCTAATGCTCGGAAGGCTGTGCTGCTTCCGTCCTGGAGGTCAGCTTTCGGTGATACTTGCCAATCTAAAAGGAGAGAAAATATACGCTTGTAGCGTACACTGCTGCGATCCAAGGTCGACGATGCTGATTGATCATTGGAATTCAAATTCTGGTCTTGGTCGTTCCACATAGCATCAGTCCCGGGTGCTACCTGGTGATCACGGACCGCTAAAATGGTCGCTAGCACCAGAATCAGTAGCAACCCCGCCCCTATGAGAAGCCGGAACCTGATTTTCCCACCATTGTGACACGATGAACCGGCAGGACTGTTACTATTGTCGTTTCCTGATATGGTAAAGTTACGGTCGCTGCTTGGTGTTTTGCGAAGGGGCATGCCAATCAAGTTGTCGGCAGCCTGACTGGGAGCCAGATTCTGATCTTCGGCTGTGGAGAAGACGCTGTGATTTACGATTGCGTCCATGTTGTGCAAATGCTGCTCACGTTCTTTGCGGCGTAACTGGTGCCGTTCTGCGTTTTGAAAAGTATTCAACATGATTCGAGAATGTGAGATGCAAGGAACGATCTCGATCCAGGCTTGGTTGTGGATGTCGAAACATCTCCGCTGTCCCAAGAAAGGAGAACCGTGGACGCCCAGAATCGTGGATAAACCGGGTGGCGTCATAACGTTGCCAAAAATCGTGGATCGTTGAGGGAATGCAACCAACTGAGGTGCGTGCCACCGTGGATGTGATCACGCTTGACGACGCTCACGGGAAAGCAAACACGTAGTATTTGGGTAGGAGTCGGCACGCTTTGAATTCTAAATTGATGGAAATCGTGTCAGGAACGAACATTTTCATTCATTCCCATAAAAAGAGAGAGCACCTGGAAGGATCATTGACCCAAGGCTAACATGAGGCTTTACAACGCGAATACTTGCACTCCGGCCGTAACTTCAAGTGGAACACGATCATGCTTTCAAAGATCTGAACCTAGGATACAGTCGCTCGCGGTAAAAGTCAACAACAAGCCACCACCGACGACGACTCAGCTGGATACACAATCACTCAAACTCGAAGCTCCGACGCAAAGAAAGGTGAAGGAGAAGTTTCAAAGTCCAATACCGAGCTCACACGATGAATACCATATCACACGAAATCCTCCGCATTTTCTCTCTCGAAACACGACAGCTGACACATCAGTCAGTAGTGGTACCTTCTGCGGTATATTCAATCGAAACTCCTCCAGATCATTCCACTTCGATGTTGATGGTGCCACGTGCAATGACTTGGACGAACGTTGTCGAGGAGCTAGCTCGCCGTTTCCTTCAGATTTTAGTGCCTCGACTTTGACGACCGTCTCTGCCTTTGAAACGTACCAAGATCTTTTGGAAAAAGGGCACCCTCCTTACCAACCAATTGAATCAGCGGTATCTAGTTCGGTTGAGAAGTCTCGTCTCGGGCAGGAACTCATCTGGCCGTCACCCTGCAGAGTCAGACCTCGTCCCCGTTTGAGTGATGTCGAACCTAAGGACTTTGGGATCGAAGAGATCGAAAACGTAGCGGCACGTGCAAAGCCCAATCCGGATCACAAGACTCCCTCGCAATGGAAGTTGCATGAAAATTGTGCCTTTCTTCCAAGAAACCTGGCTGCTTCGGTCCCAGAACCAAAAAGGACGCAATCAAAAAAATGGAATACTTTTGGTGCCAGCAGACGCTCCAATGTCGATGCAAACAACGACATGCCGGATCCTCAGTGCTTGACTCCGTTAACTTGGGTGCCATTTGTGACTCGTTTTGAGTCTTCTCCTGCTTCAATTGAGGATTCGATCTCTACTTTGTTTGAACCTATTGAATTTCCAAAGGATGCGCCTTCCAAGTCGATGATTGTGGCCAGTCCAAAGCCCAAAGGCTATTTTTCAAAGGATCGCGGGCGCGGTGTATCAGGGCGAGACAGCTTCAAGGGTCATCGTCAGAAGCTGCATGCGAGTGATGCCGACAGCCAAACGCTAGAAAAAGCTGAAGATGGCATTTTGTCTCGAGAACGAATAGGGGGGAAAGTGTTCCAGAGAATACCGGGACTCTCTAAGTGCGCAAAAATGACAACGCCCCAAATATACAGTAACCGAAAATATATTGCAGCATCCTCAGGGTATTCTGAGACAACAGGGACTTTTAGTGTGCTGGACGAACAGCTACATTCACCAGACTTGGGGGCCGCATCGTTAGAACAAATCTTTCAAAAAGAGCGATTAAGAAAGTTTCAGACAAACGGGAAAGAGATGAAGCAGTTCAAAGGAAAAGTCGATGTTGAACAAAAGCATTCGGAGATTGTAGTAAATTTGGAAAATCAGCCAACAAATTATGCGCACAAGTCAGCCTTTAGCGCCACAAAGAAAGCAGTGAAAGCTGTGCCTTCCAGCGACGATCTCGAGAAGGCAAATATGCTTGATCTTACAAATAAAGGACCTAGCGACAAGATGATTCCCGACTTGCCAGAAAAATACACAAAGATGTTGAAGGTCGGACTTTCCCGTGCAGCGACCGAGAACTCGATGCGACGGGACGGCATAGACCCTGACGACTTCCGGCCTCCGGAAACCACTTCATCGAAACTTTTACCCACAGTGGCAGCCAAAGATCCATTCCGACGCTTCCGTATACACTGGGAAGCGCATACAAATGTTCGATCGAATACTGTTTGGGCGATGATAGGAAGGGATGATCAATGGCTGCTCAACCTTGCAATTGATCACGACGAAATGTTTACATTATTCAGCGAGACGCGTGACTCAGCTCCTCACACCCGTAAACCAGGGCAAAGGAAAAACAATGCAAATGCGGTAAAAGTTATCGATTCGAAACGTGCAAAGAACGGTGGTATCATCCTTGCCAGGATCAGAATGAGCTATAAAGAAATTGTGAGAGCAATCGATTCCATGGACGAAACGGCGTTGACGCTAGAGCAGATAAAGGGCATTGGTTTCCTCGTGCCAACTTTGGAAGAACGAGAGGCGCTGAAGAGACACATCGAGCGTAGTGGCGAAGAGCTTACAACTGAGTGTGAGAAGTTTATGTCGGAAATTATTTCAGTAGAAGACCCCGCGAGAAATCTTGAGGCAATGCTTTTCATGAAGAAATTTCCTTTTTGTGTTCTTGAGCTGAAAAACGGTAAGAAAGATGAGGTGAAAGGGCATAGATGGCAGCCGCGTCTTCTCAACGTTTCTTCTCGTTTTACAGATGCAAAGACGATTCAGAAAGTATGCGATGAAATTTTAGGCGCTTCCAAGTTAAGGAGAGTGTTAGGTGTCATTTTGCGTCTCGGAAACGAGCTCAACCAAGCTGATGTAGCAGCTCCCAAAGGAGCAGTCGATGCAGTCACCGTGAAATCGCTTTCAAAACTTAATCAAGACAAAGCATTTGATCGAAAGATGACATTTCTACAGTACGCAGCACAGATTATTCGAGAGAACAATGAGGAATTGCTGCTTTTTAAAGACGATATGCCTTCGCTAAAACTGGCGGAAAAAATTTCTTGGGAGGAGTCCATGCAAAACGTTGAGTCAATTGAAAACAGCCTAACCAGGCTTCGAAAAATAGCCCTTGGACGCGCTCAAGATGACTCGGCTGAGAAAGAACGTGGCGAGCTTCCCACGGAAAATGAGTTCCGCGTCCTTCAACGTACATCAATTGGTCGTTTCATCTTCAATTCATACGTGGAGATAAATTCAATGTACAAAGAAATCGAAGCCGCCAAATCGGCCTTCGAATCTTTGTTGAACTATTTCGGCGAGGAAGCTACAGAACCAGAAGTACAGCATTTTCTTCATTTCCTCTTTGAATTTTGCAACGACTTCGAAAACGCCGCTGAGCGTGCCGTAGACAAAGGGAATCATTACGCAAAATCCGAGCGCCGGTGAAAAGTGGTGCCAAGTATGGCAAAACAAATGCTTTACATCAGACCCAACCACCGCCGTAAGATGAGCAACGCAATAGGAGACAGTTTATAGATTGATGCCACATTCTTGGGGTGTTGAGTATTTCTTCCAATCATCTGCAATTTGTATTTTAAGTGAACAGTTTGACAACTTTCCTACTACACTCGCTCATGATGCACCCAAAGCTCCGTCTGTAGACGTGTCGGATCCAACAGCATGGTTTGCATAGCATACAGAATTGTGCCTCCCGGACCTGGGTTGAGGATAGCGATACCATCGACAGGAACAACAGTGATAGCTGGGATATCGTCTTTCCAGCGCATTGTCGCGGCCGACAGGAGTGCCGATCGCAAAAAGATCCCATCATTTACGTGTTGCATCTGCCCCGATCTTGCTGTGATGAAGTACAATCTTATTTGCACCGTATCGAAACTTTTCGACCCAAGGTTGGTCTTGCGCAAGACGCCCGCAAGGCCAGCTAGCATCTCGGTAAACACTACGGATACTTCCATATCTAAGTGGATAGTTCCCATCGGCACATGCGCTGTTACGATAGCGAAAGCGGTAGCGCCGCTCCCCAAGGTTCTTACCTGGGCATACACCTCCACTTTCGAGCTTCTTAGACTGCTAGTGAGCGTAAAATCGTGTCCACATTCCCAGGCCTCCTGCATCGCCGGCCCTCGAGATGTCCCGAGAGATTGGCAAGACAGCAACAACGATGTGTCTCGGATGCTCAAGCAAGAGGCAGCTTTACGAGTTGCTGAAATTACCTCAATTTCGGTCAAAGCACCCACGGGCATTTCAAAAATTGACACTATCAACAGTGGACATCGCTCAATACGTTCCGGAGCCTCATGCCGTATATCCTCCAGCATTGTTTCCTCATCTTCGTAACCTTGTAGATCCGAAATATTCAGTGGTGTATTGTCAATGCTACCGGGAACTATCCCCGAGTTGGATTTTACTTGCTCCCGGTAAGTCCTATCGATATACTCGAGTGAGCCGTTTTCTCGAAAGCACTCCGTAGCAACGTAAACCAATCCGGACAAAACATTGTCCAAAGATCCACCCTGTAAAGAATCCAAAGTCGCAGCCACGTTCCTCCAGGATTGTTGCAGCTGTACTTTCCAATCATCATTCAACTTCATTGTTGCAGGGACCAAACCAATATGACCGGCCATGAAATGAAGACTGCCGCCAATTGTATTGGCTTGAGAGTATGGCCCAACACACACCGGACCCCAGTGTGATATAGATTGAACATGCAAAACCTCGCGCAAACAGCTTGACGAATTTTGAATTGCCGCCTGAGAGTACGAATTGGTGGTGGGACGCCCACGCAGATAGTCACCGCTTCCGTTTTGTACGATGCAGTCAAATAGTATTCGACGACCTCCTGGCAAAACATTTCTACCAACAGCGACGCACGACCGGGACGGAGGCAAAATAATTCCGAACAATTCGCGATAGTACTCATTGATAGCAGTAAAATGCGCCATTTCCGATAGATACATGTGTACCATAATGACATCTTGTGGGGTGCAAGCATAGTGTCCCAGAAGTCTTCGCAAAACACCGAACACAGCTTTGGCCTCTTGAACAGCAAGTTGAGTTTCTGTCAATGCGCCATCGAAGGCTGCGGATGAGCTTAGAATTTCGGATACGTGCCAAAGCCCACCCGATACTCTCCGCACCATCGGTAAAGCGTAAACAGAAATGACCGACACTGGGGCCTCCTCATGAGTCGACACTGGCGGCAGTACACTTGGAGGATTATATACTGGATCAAGCCGAGGCTGTGAAGGGCTCCCTGGTGCATCGCGTTTGGTCTCAGAGTGACATGCCTGGATTTGCAATGTTCCGACACCATCATCTGTTTCAATGACCTCAGTCGCATCCAAAACAAGCCGCTTCTTGTAAAATGGACAATCCAAAACGAGCGTCTCATACTCCCCTCCTTCACCACAAATGTGAAACTGGAAACGATTGTGAAGCGTATGGAAGTGACTTTGAAGTTCTGCCAAAGTCTTTCCCAAATGTTTCCGTGGCATTAGACCAGGAGGAGCCGCAGTCTTGACGAGTACTGCATCGATACCATCATCAATCATGCGGGCCAAAAGTTCTCTTTGCGGGGCCCGTCTCCACAAATAAGAAAGGGAAGTTAGGCCCAAACGACTACAGACTGACTCAACTCGAGTTCGCTGATAGGTGGATAGAATTGCGCCCGAGCTCACTCCCTGAATGTTGGGAAAGCGTGCCAGTGTCGTCTGCAACGCCAAACACAAGTCTTCGACTTCGTCGTGATCAGTAGCTTCATACACCAGTGCTGTGTTGACGCTAAGTCCAGTTCGTACATGCAAGATCAACGGTACACCAAGACATTCTTCTACCAGCGTTTTAATCACTTCCGAAGCTGCCGTTTGGTACATGAAAGATTCCTCTGTTTCGTCGTCCGGCCGACCCAAATGGACACAAGCAACAAGCTCATGGCCCTGGCGTTGGCATTCCAAAATGGAGTATAGGGAGTCTTTCCCGCCAGAAACTAGGGCGGCGAACTTCATAAGAGAGAAGCGTCCGCGTATGTGAATTCAGGAAGCGACTGTAGATGCATCAACAGCTGGGGTATCGAGGGGCTAGCAAGCGATTTTCATCAGCGGCTTATTTTGTCAACGAATATTTTTCGCTAATTGTAATTGTTGTTGTTATACGGCCTGTTGTATCAGTCAGATGGAATTCATCTGTGTGAAATATGCGGTTAGCCGCAAATAGTCCAATCACCGCTTAGCGAACTATGTTTACCGGAACACTTCAGATAAAGGGTGCTTCGGAAGATGAAGATCGGCAGCTACTTGATCGCTCTACCTCTCTATTATATGTACTGGTGTGGAAAAGTTACATTCGACGGCTGTTGTAGACTGTGGGCAAGTGCATTTAGACAACAACATTATTGTCAATTTATACCCCACCGTTGGGTCTCTCTTTTTCAAAGATACCCGGCATTCACTGTCAGCTTCGACAATGTCTGTATCGATGCAGCGAGAGCATGGAAGTCTTTGCTCGTGTTATACATTTGACACGAAATTCGAACGTAGAGTCTCTCGTTCACGCATTTGATGGGCGCTTCGATGTGTTGCTTGTATAGGTAGTCTTGGACTGCCTTGGCATCACCCGAAGTTTTCCCAGGAACAGGCAACTGCACCAAGGCCATCGGTGACAACACGGGAGAATCGAATTCAGCTAGCGTAACGCGACCGGGCCAGGATTCTTCGCCCCCGAAATCGCTACCGTACCATTCGGTAGCCAGAATTTTGATTCCTTGTCGTAACTGTATTTTGAGATTCTTCCGTACCATCCACGGCTCTCTCTCCTCCCAAAATTCAAGTATCGATGGGAGTGACAACGCAGCGGCATAGTCTCTACAGCCATCCCAAACATAGCGACTCAAAAGGTCGGGCTCGTCGATACCGTGACTCACTATTGCCGGTTGACGAAGAATTGTGTCGTGAAACGCGCCCGTGGCGTGTAAAAAGGCGACACCGCGAGGTGCGGAGAGCCATTTGTGCCCGTTCGATAGATAGAAGTCTACTGATGGGATTTGGGCAATATCCAAGTTCTGCGCGAGTAAACCGTGTGCGCCGTCGACAGCGACCAAAAGATTCGGAACGATAGATTTGGCATGGGCGGCAAGTGCTTCGATCGGAAAGGTCAATGCTGTATTGGAAGTCGTGTGGTCTAATACCAGCAAAGGCTGTTTTCCTTCCCACTTTTTGGAATTTAACAGTAAATGATCGTCGAGTGCAGTCTGGAAAACAACAGATGGATTTTCTAAAGGATCGGCTAGCTGGGTCAGATATCTCGATTGGAATGGAATCTCCGTCACTCTGTTACCGCCATAGAGTTTGGCCATTTTCTTCACACTTCCGTAACTGGTGTCCCATACGATGATGTGCGCAGCGTCTTTTACTTCTCGAACATAGCCGGCAAGCAAACTGTTGAATCCTGACGTGACGTTCGGGAGCAAAGCTAAATTGCGCGGATCAGCGTTGACGAAGGAAGCAAGACGTCGACACGAATAGGCCAAATGGGGAAGTAGGTCTCGATCGTGGTAACGCAATGGCTGAGCTTCCAAGTATCGTCTCCATTGAGCGGCACGATCAAATCCAACAGTTAGTGCAGCTCCGAAAGCCCCGTGATTCAGAAATGTCCACTGGTCGAGATCTAAAAGAAAATCAGAATCATCGCTCGGCGTAACAGACTCGCCGAACGGCAAAAGCGGGGGTCTATATTCGATTTCTGATCGTGCTATTAGATCTCCTAAATTTTCAGAATGGAAGCTTCCGATTGATTGGTAACTTGAGAAAGGCGCAGATGTGGTAGTAGTGAGAAGTCTCCGCAGTGCTTTTGCCGGTGGCGCGGACAGGACTCTCTGTAGCACCCTCATAACAAACGCTCCCACCAGCCTTATCCGTTTTTAAGGACTTCCTGCTATTTACATTAGTCGCGGTAGTCCTATCATTGGGCTTCGGCTTGTTCATTCCAGACCATGTATCATCGTCGCATCTCAAAAATAGAGGTATCCCCCCCCCCCCCCCCCCCCCCCACCCCACCACCCCCCCCCAACCCTCCCCCCCCCCCACCCCCCCTCCCTGCCTGTTCTCCCCTCTTCTCC
>Ga0163101_100069_pt1 | contig 35365 bp, 26 predicted proteins | sample TAMARWmetagpilot_2_FD_111548 | JGI IMG/M metagenome (GOLD analysis project Ga0163101, IMG submission 111548) | Phycosphere-associated microbial communities from TAMU algal ponds, Corpus Christi, Texas, USA - TAMU ARW1 11/11 metagenome pilot | ecosystem: Engineered > Artificial ecosystem >...
CCCCCCCCCCCCCCCCCCCCCCCCAGACTCTCGACATTCTACGAAATACTCCGCTGCGATCAAGTCTTTTTGTCGCCCAGGCAGCGCTCGGATAGCAATTATGCATCACCGAACCTCCACCTCGGGTCATTCAAAGACATCGAACATGGCTGCAACGGTCGACTAGTGTGAAGCGGGCACATCCACAAAAGCCAAAGAACCATTTTCATCGAACCGGCTCTGCTCAAAATTGAATGGAGTGCTAGTAAAGCATAAAATGGTGTTAGCAGTCTTGGTTGTCTTCTGCTTCTGACTCGGTGTGTCCATGGATTTCTTTGTAAATATCGTCGTAGGCTGATTTGATCTTCCACGCGCATGCTCCGTTGAGACACATATTCTGAGCAACACGTACATGCGACGAAGAAGCGTCTTCTGAAGACTCGGAAGTCACCGAATCCTCACCTTCATCTACAAGGTCGACGGATACTGTTGTGACGCTATCCTCCACTGCTTGGTTGAGTCGAATGGTCTCGGACCGTGCCATTTCTTCAGCCTTCCGCAGACTCCACTGTCCGAAGGGCTCCCATCCATTCCGTTGTCCATATCGTTCAATCACCGCTTTACGAGGCCCATGATGACACTTGCAACCAAACATTCGCACAACTTTAACTTCCAGTCGTCCGTCTTTTCGCATCACAACAGGAAAATTAAAAGGTTTGTACTTTTTCTTACATACCGGTAATCCTAAACTCTCTCGCCCGGACCTTTTCAGCGCATCTTCTCCCCATTTTTCGTTGACAGACTGGATTGCTCTTCCCTGTAACGTGTCCGATGCCGCCGAACGGGCGAACATGGAGCCACCGTAGAGTTCCCCGCCCGTCAATGGATAACCACAGACAAATCCCAGAGGTACCCTAAAGGATTGCAAATGGGAAAGTCGCGCGTGCTGAGAAAGACGAAACCAAATGCTGTAGTCGTGTTTGCGAGTCAATGTCAACTGTATCTGGTTTAGCAGACATATTCTTACCGCCCTGGAATAGTCGAGGCCTTAACGAGCGATCAGTCGCTTGGCAAAATGCCACAATCTGCACCGAAAATCTTGGCATCGGCTTCCTTGAGCGCGCGTTTTCGGGCACTCCGTCGGAGCTTTCCTTTTTCCAAAAGCGACTCGAGCACAGCGGCCTTGCGTTTGGATCGACGTTTCACCATCGTTTTTTATGTTCGAATAAACTGCTTGTAGGAAACAACAAATTAGGGGATTCAGCAACCGTAAACGTAAAATACTTGATGATTCCGACTGGCTGTGAGTATTGCTCAAAGACGGGCAGAGATCAATCAAGCCCAATGCGGTAGTACCCTTACTGACCGTGAGTTCAGAGTGTTCTCGAGCTTCCATGAGGCCTCCACAACACAAGGGCTGTTTCTGGAGGACCAATTTTAGGGTTGTGGGGTTTTGGTGTGGACACTTACAGTCCTACGGTAGATCACCGAAAAAGATGAGAACGCGATTGGGACCTTATCGCGTGACATTCAGAATTTCGATTTGACGAAGAGATAAGGTACCCGGAATGATGTAGATTATTATGGAACTACTTTTACTATTAATTTCCAGTCGTTTTTGAAGGACTGCTTTACCTCCGGGTTTTCGCAACTTTTACAGACTTGTTAGTGAGACGAGAAGCTTCCGTTCTTGCGACTGCGACTTTGTGCTTTGTGCGTTTGCTTTAATGTAAGCGGGAAAACTGTGTGCCCATGAACCCGTGTTGCGGACCTTGGGGGCGTTGGGATTAGTGCCGAAGTGTCGACAATATTCTTGTGTCACTGATAGTCATTACCCTTGTCTAAACTTTTTTCAGTCTTTCATTGTCTAGTTCCTCTGCTACCGTAAGCGTCGCACTCGTTACAGGGGACGTGAACGTGTACGTTTTTCGCTTGAAAAGGAACATAAACTCTAGCCTTTTTCTTCTTTTGAAAGGCTTTCGAAGGGTCCAACATCCTTCCAGACCCTGATACTTCGATACCGACCAAACGATCGAAATCAAGTTTTCAGGATTCGCTGACGTATTAATTATGTCCGCTGAGAATTCGAACAAACAAGAAACGCTAGGCCCCGCGACGGCAGCCTTGCTCCGCGAAGAGTCGTTCAACCCCGAAGATCCTTTCAGTCCCAATCTCAAGTCGAGCAACAGCGGTATTGCAGGTGATAATGATCCAAATGGTTTGAACTTACCCCCGGGTCGTATGCACGCCACGCGGGTTCCGCAACGATTGTCGGGAAGCAGCGGAAATCTGGCCGGATCAGTCGCGCAGCATCATCACGTGCGACGCAAGTCTGGAGACAACATCTCGCGATCACGATCGCGATCACCCTCGATGAAGACAGAAACCACGCGGACGCATAAGACCACCGTGACGGAGAATTCCTCAATCAGTAGTCTCGAAGACTACTTTGACAACGATCTATTGACCGACCGTGCCGGTTTCGAAGAATTGGATTACGGTAAGGAAGTCGCCGAGGCGCGCAAACTCCACAACAGTCGTGAGTTCGTCAACCTTCCACCCGTCAACGAGCGTATGACAGAAGACACGCTGGAGGATGTACACGCCTTTTCGGACGTGCGTTCGTCCAACGCATCCCGTGCCAATTCCGTGTCGATTGGTGGGGAAGCGGCCCTACAGCCACTCGACGAATGCGAAGAAGAAGGATCGGATTTGGATGAATCGGATTCGTCCGTTGGTCCTTCGCCACAAATAATTTTGACGAATATGGAAAATCTGACGCTGGAATCGGATGCCGCACGGGCAGAAACTGGTCGAGGGACGAGGGGGACTGGTGGAAGCTCCCTTTTGGAAGAAGCACCTTCCGCTCCAACGGCGTGACTGCGCAACTACAACACTACAGTATTTACTTACAGTTCGTCAGGAGAAAGAAGTATTACTGTACACGAATAAGTTCTTGTCAATACGATCTCTATACTTGTTAGAGCAGTGTACGTACGGGCAAATTCAGTAGGTGGAGGTTTATCCCGCTGTAAGTGAGAAGTCGTTTGACGGACATTCAACTTTCAAAGTCACCGGAGCCGTGTATCGATGATGCGAACGATGTGGATGGAGGAATTTCGTTGTCGTCTGCGCCAAGGAAACGAAACGCACTGGAATATATCTTTTTCAGAACCATTTGGCCGACCATTGCTTGAGAAATTCATAAGAGCCAAACTGTACAGCAGCATTGGGAGCCATTCGTATCAAATTGATTGTCAGACCTCGATAAAAACGACGGATGCCTTCTTTTTGGTAAGTTTGTCGCACACAATCCCAATACCCTGCATATTGTACAGAGGTTCCTCGGCTACCTTGTAGCTGAAGCAATCGCCGAATGGTATCATTGGGATACGTAATGAGACCCGCCATGATTCCGCCGAGACCACCGTATAGCATTTTCTTGAGAGGTTGCGGCGTGTCGCCCTCGTGAGGAAAAATGGATTCCAAAACCCCCACAGTTCCAAACTTGATACCTTCGTAGGGCATTGCACCCATCAGTGTCGGTGTGACGCCCTTATAAAGCGCCAAGAATCCTTCGTCCTTTACCGTCAGACGGACTGTTTCTAAAATTCCCCCGTAGGCTTTCTTGCCAGCAGCTCCCAGCTTTCCTGAGATCCTTCCGCGGGCAAAATCCAAGGGGTAGGTTAAGGCACTCGCCGTCATTCCCGACAAGCCCCCGGCCAAAAATGAAAGAGGCGTTGACAGTGCTTGATCGGAAGGTGTTTGAGAGGTCGTTCGCAATGTCTTTTTGTATATATCATTGCTACTGAAGACAATGGCCTTGGCTGGAAACACGCGGAGCAAGTTGGCACCGTTGCCCGCCCATAAGCCCACAACCCCTTCGTTACGAAGGATGTCTCGATAAAGGCCAACAACTGTGTTGGATCCGCTGTGTTCTCCTGTTTGCGACAGCATTTTGATCCGTTCCAGCGGATTTGTAGCCGTCTAAGAGTATGATTCAAAGGAGCAAGAAGTTGTGCCTGAGTATAGGTGGATGGTTTTGGAAGGGTTCACGCGTGCAGGCTAAACTTAACAATTTCGATGCAGTGAAAACAATTCGAAGGAGACGCAAAAATCAAATTCATACATTTGGCATGTATTCAGAAAACATTCGACAGGAAAGCGCAGACACACCTTGGCAATCATTCCGGCCAATCCTCCGCATATCATGCGACGCCCTACGTCCGCAGTAACATCAGCAGCTGTCTTGACCGCAGGCTTTCGCCTGGTCTGAGCTGTTAGAGCTTCGGAATCTGGCTTTGGTGCATCGTCACCAGTTCTGGGCGGTGTCGCCTTCGTGGTAGATGCCGACGCCATGGTCATTTTTGTCGACAACATTTTGGAAAGGCCGAAGGCAATTGGACCCTACCGGCACAACGGGATCCATCAGTCACGTACGCTCCATATATATCCTGGATGCTAACTACAAATCGAAAACTTCTCGTCACAGCCAACACTTATAGTACTTTCTCTCTAGCTATCATTTCCAGCACCATTAGGGACCTCATCGTCTATTTTCTACTCTTTCCATGGAAAGCGTCCACGCGAAAGGGGATTCTAACTAGAAGTCAAGTAGGGAAGCAACAAGACTTTAAACAGCAATACGGCCGTCCACCGTCTCGCAGCGCATTTCAAAGAGCGTCTACTTACATCTGCATGTTCTCTCCAGTACCATCGTTTCCTCGTGCCAATGCCCTCAAAATATGAATGCGGGCAAAATGTCGGCGAAACCACGCTTGTCTTTCGGCTGCCGTACGGGCTTCGTCTCCTTCGCTTTCCTCGTCGGATGAAACATCTCGATACGTGAAAACTGTATTATCTGCTCGGTAACCGTTTGCACGCTCCCACTCGCTTTCGTCTGATTCATTTCCATCGTCATCTAGGTCATCCTCGTCGTCTTCATTCTCCTCCTCATCTTCGTTCCATTCCTCATCATCGTCATCATCCTCGACGTCTTCAACATCACCTTGGTTCCCTTCATCGTCGTCAGCATCGCCCGAGTGTGTTTCTGATATCTCTGGGACCGCCGCCAAGGCTTGAGCGGCCACACCAGCTCGATTGCTACAATGGTTCGAAGTATCCATCGCCGCGGAGTCCTCGATTTCTTCCTCGGCATCGTAATACATATCACTATCGCTTTCGGCGCTTCGTCGTCCGGTAGGATTCTCGGCATTTAAACGATTTTGCTCGGCTTGTTCTGCACGCAGGCGGGCGACTTCCGATTCTAGTTCCCGTCTTTGTCGTCTGCGAAACCGTTTCACTGCCTTGATACCATCGGATGTGTCGCGGAACCAGTCCCACCGACACATGTTTAAAATATAGTACAAGCACTCGTCGGGTAGTCGACAGATGGGGGACTCGTTGCGCCGTTGACAAGCGAGCATAGCTTGAACGCACTGATCAAACTCGGTACCAAAGTTACCGTGGCAAGCGGGATTCCATAGCTGAAACACGGCACCGTATTCGATCTGTCCAACAAACTCCCGGTGATCACGCCACGCGTTGCCCCAACCCCAAATGGGCATCTGCAAAGTAGAACACGCACAATGTGGATGAGTGCAGATATAATAAGAGCGGCACGTTTGAGCCTTGAGCGGTCCAAGCCTTCCTAGCCTGCTTTCGCATTCCCTGCTATACGAGACTATATATATATATATATGTGCGTGTGTGTGTACCTCTTACGTACCTGACCAAAGGGTGTGGGTGACAAGTGTGCCTTGCCACTAAAGATGGTAATCATGGAATCTTCGTAACGGGGTCGGGCGGGTCGGCGGGCTGTGGGGTAGGAATTGTCATAAACGATTGCCTCATCCCCCGGCAACGTCGAATGAATGTACAGGGCCCGAACTTGCCCAGGCCGCAATTCGATAGGTGGGTCTAAATGGAGTGTTTGATACGTTCGTTGAGATGATGGCAAGGTATGATCGTATACTTTATCCCAATGGCGAGCGTTCAGTCGAAAGGTGTACGTTTGGTGGTCGTCCGGCGACGCCTCCGGTTTCGTGATCCAGACCGTCAAGGGCCCCAGTTGTCCGCGCACCGCGATCGAACGAATGAGGACTCGCTCCATCGGTAACACCGCTTTGGCTTTAATCGGAAACATGATTCCACTGCAAGAGACAAAAGAGAATTTGCTGTGAGAAATGCATCGACAATGAATGCATGTGTAAAGATGCGTCGTATAGACCAACGTAGCTTTCTTACCAGAACGTGTGATCTTCATTGTCTACGGATTCGATGGGACAAAGAAGTCCAAGAAAACGTCAGCGAAAAGGAAACCGTCAAGAAGAAAGCATACAAAAGATTAGATCCGAGAAAAAAATGCTCGTTGTGGATATCAATGAGCTGCCGCCAACTTGCAATGGAAGGCCAGCTGGTGCCGAGAGCCCGCATCTTACCGGATGTATCCACCTTGACGCTTTCGTGAATTTCGTACGTTGCCTGTGTGGGACGATTTAGGGCTGCCATGTCCAGAAACTTTTTTTAGCGTTTCGATCGCTGCTATATCAAGATGGAGACACACTGGGGTGCACAATCAGTAATGTTCTGACTAGATAGCTTTCCGATCTCATAACAATCATGTACGAGCAACGGCTCCATGAACGGAACCTGCCGGGATCGATGGCCGCGGGGTATTTGATTCCGTTCAAGATTGGTCTCTCGCCTTTTCTTCACAGAATTGGAATTTTTGACAATTGGCTTGCTGTGCTGTTGACACTGGCATGTTCTTCTGTTGTTAAATAAAAATAATATGTCATACTATTATTTAACTGTCTGTCGCTACGGCATTTTTGGATAACGTGGAAATACTCGTTGCTACTATTGAATCGCGATCCGATATTTCTCAGTGTGGATCACCAGAGAGTGGCCTTTCTCGGTCTGTGTAAAATATTGTTCGTTGACAATGACTCTAACAGTCAGTCTACGACTGAACCCTATATTTTAACCCTCGTTTGGATGTCACACCCGCAGAACGGCAAAGAAGGAAGGTAGTTACGTAACAGAAGCACGAAGCAGGACACGCGAAATACAACGTTTCCATCCGCACCGTGACACAACGACGATAAAGCAGAACACTGTGCTTCTCAGTCATCCTACCTGACACACTGTACACTCCAATCTCATCCTTTTGTCGCGTCCATTACGGCTATCTTCTTTGATACCTTACAGTCAGTCAAGGAGGAGGAAAGCATTCTTTCGCTAGTGGACGGTCAGTCGAACATTTTACCCATCTGTCGAGGTTTCGACAAATCTGTGCTGTCCGTTCCTCCCAAGAAAGGCATTTTCCAACACTTCTCTACATACCATGACCAGTCTTGTGCTTCGGGGCTTCTCCCGATCGCTAAAGCGAGCTAATCATGACATGTCATTTTCTTCCGCTGCTTCTCGAATTCATTTTTCGAAGCAGGCTCTCGGAGGTGTGCTACGGCCCCTGTCCACCTCGACGAGTGACAGTGGTACGAGCGCCCCCAATGAGAACTGCACGAGGCGAAGTAATCATCGTGCTCACAGTCAGCGAGAACCCCGAATACTCTCGGCTTCGGTACCTCCTCCTCCTCAACTTATCGGATCGTCATGGGAAGAATCTCTGGCTGTTTTACCGTCGCTATCGTACGATTGGTTACTCGCCAAGGTTCCGCGTGGCTTCCAAGATTTCTTTCCCAAAGATGAGTATCAGCCCAAGCATGGTGAGGATTCGGAGACGAATACCACCAGTGGGGAGTCATCTGAAAAGACTACATCCAAGCCCGATGGTGAAAAATGGGAGCGTTTGAGTGCCAAGGATAAGAAGAAGGACGAACACAAAAAGCAAAACGACAGTCGTAAAAAAGGACAAAAAACACCTCCCAACGACGATACGGCCAATCTTCCAGGTCTGCTTGCTCTCCTTGCACTCATCGTAACCCTCCGCCAGTGGCTCGAACAGGAAGAGCGAGATATGGGGACGGAGATCACGTTTGTTGATTTCCGCAATACGCTTTTGCACACGGGCATGGTGGAAAAATTGGAAGTCATCAATAAGAAAATGGCCCGCGTTGTCCTTAAACCCAACGCAAAGGTGTCCAATGTCGTTGGTGTGAACGAACCGGGCTTGCACAATAATAGCATTTCCTCGGAGAACTGGTCTTCGTCTGCCAACGATAACACCCAAATGGCGTTTGAGACAACTGCGGGATCTTCGAATACCACAAATGGACTCACGGCCTCTCCCAACTCCAACGGAAAGAAAGAAAAGTCCTTCTACTTTTTCATTGGCAGCGTCGAATCTCTAGAAGAAAAACTGACCAAGGCTCAGGCCCATGTTCATCCTGAAGACTGGGTTGAAGTTCAATACATGTCCCGGACCAATTGGACGTTGGAGTTGCTCAAATCACTTCCGATGGTGGCCTTTGTAGCTGCAGTGTATTTTGGATCCCGTGGTTTGTCTGGAATACCAGGAGCCGGCGCTGCCGGTCGGGGAGGAGGGGCTGGTGGGATATTTTCCATCGGCAAATCGACCGCCAAAAAAATCACCAAAGAAGACGTCAGTGTGACTTTTGCAGATGTGGCAGGATGCCAACAGGCAAAAATGGAAATCATGGAATTTGTGGATTTCTTACAAAACTCGGAGCGCTTCACAAAACTGGGCGCCAAAATCCCAAAGGGCGCGCTGCTGTGTGGGCCTCCTGGAACCGGAAAGACGCTGTTGGCGAAAGCAGTCGCCGGCGAATCGGGTGTGCCCTTCTACAGTATATCCGGTTCCGACTTTATTGAAATGTTTGTTGGTGTTGGACCGTCACGTGTCCGTGATCTGTTTAAAGAAGCCAGAGCAAATGCTCCCTGTATTGTCTTTATCGATGAAATAGACGCCGTCGGTCGCCAACGTGGACGTGGCGGTTTTTCCGGTGGTAACGATGAACGAGAAAACACATTGAATCAGCTACTGGTAGAAATGGACGGGTTTTCGCCGACAACCGGGGTGGTCGTTCTGGCTGGTACCAACCGAGCCGACATTCTTGATCAGGCATTGACTCGTCCCGGACGCTTTGATCGACAAATAACCGTTGATCGACCCGATTTGCAAGGGCGCAAAGAAATTTTTGAGGTTCATTTGCGGGGCATCAAATTGGAAGGTGAGGTAAAAGAATACGCGGGTAGACTAGCTGGGTTGACGCCCGGGTTCGCTGGTGCCGATATAGCCAATATATGTAACGAAGCGGCGATTGTTGCAGCGCGTCGCAAGGCCGAGTCCGTCACAATTGTGGATTTTGAAACGGCAACAGATCGTATTATTGGCGGCTTGGAAAGCAACAAAATCATGAGCACGGAAGAGCGCAGTATCGTAGCGCACCACGAAGCTGGACACGCTGTTGCTGGATGGTTCCTGGAACATGCCGATCCATTGCTAAAGGTTACAATTATCCCTCGAACGAGCGGTGCTCTTGGATTTGCTCAATACTTGCCAAGAGAAGTATTTTTACGCAGCCAAGAGCAAATAATGGACCTCGTTTGTATGGCATTAGCTGGACGAGCGGCTGAGGAGGTATTTTTTGGACGCGTGACAACGGGTGCTTCCGATGACTTACGACGGGTGACGCAGTTGGTCTACAGCACAATCAAGGACTACGGAATGAATAGTCGAGTCGGTCAACTTTCTTTCCCGAGAGACGATAATGCCGGGCCGGGTGAAAAGCGATACTCCGACTCGACGGCCGAAGCAATGGACGACGAAGCCCGCGCCATTGTAGACGAGGCCTACCAGCGGACTGTAGACTTGATGACAGAGAAGAAAGCACAAGTTGAGATGGTGGCCAACTTACTTCTGGAAAAGGAAACGATTACGCACGACGATTTGGTCGATCTAATTGGGGCCCGTCCGTTTCAGGGTGACAGCGCGTACCAGGAATACGTAAGCGGTCGAGGGCCGATGAAAAAGAAAGAGCCCCAAGAAGAAATTGATAATACTGAGCTGGATGGTGTTCTTACACCAGGCCTCGCATAAGAAAATAGTCTACGCGTTTTCGTTTATAAATCGTCAATGTACGTCTTTCGACCATGTGTGCATCGTGCCTAGCTACTTATCATAGAATAAGAGAATAGAATATAAAGCCCTCTGTAATTCTCCCACTCTCTGAAGGAGATTCGACCCCTCGACCAAGTTTTCAGCCACTACTGAATCGTCCAATGATCGTTGTTAGTTTAGCAGGACGACCGCTCTTTTCACAGACATGAGAAAAACTACCATGGACCCCGAAGACGAGAAAACAAAGCTTGAAAGTTGGAATGTTTAGCCGACTGCATCTTGAGTAAATTAAAAGTTCGCGGCATAGTGTTGGAGATATTTGGTTTCCATCGGCGGTCCACCTTTTAACGGTGGATCAATCACAAAATCAGCGTCTCAAATGACGTCACTGTATGCTTCAAGATACATTATAACTAGGGCACCTGAGCAAGAAACACAGAGCCAAGACAATTTGAGACGGCGTATGGTCAATACAGTTTGGTTTACATTAGCCATAAAACTCATGAGACGAGTGTGTATGCTCGGATTGCAGTTAAAAAGACTTGATTTGCTCCCATCGAGATCTACCCTCGAGCAAATAGGATTGTGGGTTGCGACACCCCTTTCGTCACAGCACACACACATGGAGAGAAATTACAGAACCTAAGGATAGAAAACACAAAGCACAGACTGACCTGTAGGTGTGCCCTAGTCTGATTGCAACTTTTGTTCACAACCCGTTGTCGTGCTCGAGTCTGTCGATCCCCGCGAGCTGCCTACAGTAGGCCAAAGATCGATTTCGAGGCAAACCTGTTGCAACCTCTCATTACGTGGCTCGTTCTTACGACACGATTGTACTATTGATACGCTACGACATCATTCTCGGTCGCAGATTGCATATAACACGAAGCAGCTTGATACGACGATCCAGCCAATTTGTTTGGCAGCGTTGTCACAACTCTTTCTTGATCTTGTTTTGGCGTACTGTTAGTAGGTCGTTTGTTGATCCCGACGCGCGTCAGACGCTTCTTGACTGGCCGCCAGGAAACAAACAGTCCAAATCCGGACTACTACAGTATGGGCTGACAATGAGACAGTAGAGATTGTGTAGGAGGTTTGGTTTATCAAAATAGTTGTCCTTCCATTTTATTTTTTCGATCCTATCTTGGCCTTTTAGTTTAGGGGGACAATTTCCAATGTTGCATTTTCCCCTGATTACATAGGTATTCAACTTACTGTACGTCGTAGCTGCGAGTTGAACATCATGGAAATGAAAGCCTTCCCCCACCTGCCTGCCCTTACTTTAGACATACAGAACATACAGGATACATATAACAAATGCGGTCTTACGGGAACAACCTTGCGCCTTCGCATTGTTGCCTCGCAAGCTTGCGCTTCTACTCTCATGTTCTTTAACTCCATAGCTTGATCTTCAAAAGTCAACTCTGTTTTCCTCTCTTTCGGGCTACGATCGGCTTGGGATTCTTAAAGCTGGAATCCTGCCGGATATTTAAATACGCCACCACACCGCATACGAACACAAGATCAACCCCCGCCGAGTACAGGAAAGTTTTCACCGTGCCAAAGCGATGCTGCATTTTACCCCCGATGATGGCACCCACCGACTGTCCAAGTCCTCCGTATATTGCATTCAGAAACATAAGCATGGTAGCGTGCAGTCCCGGTGGCGACACTCGATGAGCGTAAATTGTCGCTGTGGACCAAAACGCCGCAAATGTCACGCCACGCAACGCTTCTGCTGGGAGGCCGTGATATGGATTACGCATGAAAGCATAGATAAGAAATCGCGTCACGTAGCTGAGTAGCGAGAGCACAATCACACGGTCGGCTCCCAGCGTTTCTGTCAAAGGTCCCGAAAACCAAAACATTGGAGCACCGGCCAAACTACTGACAAGCCTACTCAATCCCATTTGTTTACCCGTTCCACCGACTTCACGCATCCGAACGTAGGCAAAATTCTCAATTACTCCACTCGAAATACCCACGACTAGAACCAAAGAAAAGAAAAGGAGGGCATCGGCGTTCTGGAGCAAGAGTAGCAAACCTTCACCTACTTTGGTAGTCTCATCTCTTTTTCTGGATTTCTTCGCTACTCGTTTGCTTTTCTCATCCATTTGTCGGAATGCTTGAATGCAAAACCAAGTCGGTGCAGAAAGGGCAGCGTACGTCAAAAACAGTAGCTTGTACCCCGTCATCGAACGCCACCATTTATCGGTAAATTGCACCAACTTCTGCAGGAAGGAGGGAAGCCGTGCAAGGGTATTCTCGGTGGACAACGAGAAGTCGTTGGTGTCCGGCCACGGTACATGCTTGCTCTTGGATAACAAAATACCGACGCACGAACTCGCCACGCCAAATCCCATCTGACCCCACAACCGAAGCCGGCCATAGCTCGACTGCTCCGGAATGTGCTCCATAACCATGGAATCGATCAATGACTTGACAGGCGCATTAAAAACGGCCGTGAGAAACACCATAAACGTGATATACAGCGCTTCGTGACGAACACCCACAAGCAGTTGACCGACCAAGGATACCAAAAAAGTAATGTTCAGGATGACGAACGGCTTTTGTGTTTGGTCGGCAATCAAACCCCAAAGAGGAGCAACCAAGAAGGTGGTAAAGGGTTTGACGGCGCCCAACAAACCGATAATTTGTCCGCCGTGTCCCAAGTGATGATAGTAGACGGGAAGATATGGCATGATTGTGCCTAAGGATCCGTAGTACGTCAGGAACATGAGTCGAATCAAAAGCAATTTTGAACGTGATAAAGAATCTTGCAAAGGTGGAGACCTGGCTTCCAAAGTCGACATGCGGGACTTTACCGCGGGCCGAGTGAATGCTTTTGTTCCCTGGAAGCTAGAGGATATCCGCGCACCTCCCCGTATTGTCATGATGGATAGACCAGAGTTGATCTTGGGCAAACATGGCGGCAAGTTACTGGCGGCAGAAGTATAGTTGCACTGTCCCAGTAGCGTAAGCAGCAAGCTTAGTACATTGAGCAGCGTATATGAAGGTGAAGTACAAGATCTAGCACCTTTACGCCAACGAAGGGTAGACCTCTTCGCAGGTGGAGTTCCAGAATTTAGCTCGAAGCAATTGATGGCGCTCCGATCTGTATACGCCTCGGATCGGTGGAGGTCCAATCGAGTCCGTTTGGGAGTTATTGCTCTTTCCGTTACTAGCCGATCCATTGGAATCGCTTGCGACATGACCGAACATCGAGATTGCATCGTCTCGGTCGCGATGGTCCAGACAGAACGGAACCCTTCTCCTCCTGTTTTCACAATGGACTAGTCAGAGGTTTGACGTGCTCGCAAAATTCGGAAATTTTCTCCGTGATGCCCGCGCTCGTTATTTCAAGTTGAAAGTGATGCCGTTTTGTGGAGCCTGGATTATTTTGTTACAATTAGCCCAACGACGGACATGACAGGAACCCGGACACCCGGGACTCACAACGTTCCCAACGACCAGTCGCAGTTTACGATTACCACGGGCCAAGGCCGACTGTCATTTTTACATTAGGTTTACGACGGCCCCGAAAAACCGCTTTGGACTTACTGTTACAAATAATCCTCCTTTAAGCAGTGGCTATCCCTTCCTTTCTACTCGTGGCGAAGCAGCGTGAAAAGAGGGAACATCGCTATCAATGCACGAGTGAAGCATACCGGGAAAATAGTAAGCTAGCCGAGAGAAGAGTCAATCCGTGTGGCTCCAAAATAGAAACCACTCGGCCACCAACACAAAACGTAACGATCCAAAAACCCTTACCGCGTCAGCGATGCATCGTTGCACGGCTTGGCATATTGTGCAGCTACGTTGGTGATCTGTGCGCCAGCCACCAAGCCTGGATCGACTCTCGATCTTGCCAGACAAAGAGTGAGCCGTAGAGGATTCCTAAAGCCGTAAATGCTCCCCATTGATCGAGAAGGTGCGGACGTTTGAACAATAGCGCACACGCGACGAACGCTCCGGCCGCGAACCCCACTATGATTAGTGATGATTGTAAGAGTGTGGACTTATCCTTGTCGGCGATGGGTTTGTTTCCGGCTTGTTTGGAAAAGCGGTCCGTCAACACGTGAGTAAGTTTAGTCATGTGCCCGGTGACGACAAACGCCAAAGACCCCGCCATTTCCGACCCTACCGAGTTTATGATACCATAGGAGGCGCTCAGCAAAGTGGCGGCGGGCCACCGAATTGCAGCGTTTCGGGAGGACCAAAAGTCGGCCAGTAGAAAGCTGATGGTAACAAAAGGTGCACAAAATCGGCCGAGACTTTGCGTCTTCCACGTCATTTCGGCCTTGCGAAAAATGATGAGACCGGCTATGTAAGACGAGATAACGGCGACGTAGTAGCCAACCAGACTAAACTGGCACTCCGTCGCGGCTTTCATCATCCACATGGTGTTTCCCGTCATCATGGTACAAAAGGTTTGGTATTTGCGAATGAGAAAAACGTCGGCAACTCCCGTCAAAAATGCCAACGCTGTCGTGAGTTGCTTTGTCGAAGACTCCTTCTTAGTAGTCCGAGAGAGTGGGTTTGGTGGTTGTGTTCTCGGTTGTAGATGGCTTGTTGTCTTGGTATCGATATTCGTGCTGTTGCCAGTCGCTATCGAAGCTGCGTTGGGAACGACGGGTATAGACGCAAAGAGCACTAGTCCATGTTGATGGCGACAGTGTCGATGATATTGCTGCTGTATCCGCACGGATGGCAACGAAGGCGACGATGAACTAACACGTCGACGTGTGGATACCCGTGACAAAACGACGGGATGAAACGCGCAACACCCACCAGTTGCGGTTCCAAGACAAATAACCGTTGCAAGGACGCAAGCTTTGTACGAGAGTCGCTTCCGCTTCCCCAAAGACTCTGCCAGTGAACTAACAGAAAAAGCCGAGTTCTGGGGCGCACACATACGGCCTTGCTTTTGTTGGGCAACGAGTCGAACAGGAACCAGTGGAAGCTTCCTTTGCAGTTATGATGGATTGACAGTGAGAGATATAACACTTACACTTAGTCCTACGACTACGTACTGCATCGGTACCTAACAGGTGATACCCAGTGTGTGTACTGACAGTGAGAGAGACTTCGATTGGAATTCTCGATGTTCGGTATGGCAGTATGGTACGTAATTCGCCAAGGAGTTCTGGGTTCGCCTTCCGATCGCGTCGTCATCCGTGTGCGTGCGTCGGTACGTCTTCGTGATTCCAACGAGTCATGGTCGGCGTTTTTATAAGGTTATGAGCACCACAATCTAGTTACTATCCGAGACATGTCTTTTGCATTCTTTCGTATTCGTTCCATCTGGCTTTTCCACCAATCGAACCAATCGTACAGCTTGCTGATCTATGAAATTTCGACCTGATGGTCTCCTAAGCTATCCGAAAAACATTGATAATGTTTTACATACAATGTCACGAAATAGTTTGGAACGCTAACTCTTAAACCAGCTGCCGAAAAGACATGGAATCGACGTACCCACGACCGGGTTCAAGAATTTGTGTTGCGGTTGTTCCTACCCACACGAGGGAACGCGATCTTTCTACGGGGGGTTCGTGTTGCTTTTGTGGGTGGATTGGGGTGGAGGACACGCGGCTCCGGACTTGCTCTGTTCGCCTTTCATAAATTAGCCTTCCGAGCCTGACAAGCATCTTCTCCATTCATTGCTTCTTGGTTTGAGAGACTGACACTTCCCATATTCAAACGTATATCTATCTATACACGTACCAACAGTAAGACTACGACAACCTCAATCGACATCCACTCCTTCCTCTTTCCACCATGAGTCACCAAGCCAATGTACTGAAAGGCACGCACGTGAACGTCGCCATGATGACTTCCGGAGGCCTCGCGCCCTGCCTGTCGTCCAGTATTGCGCAACTCGCGCGCTGCTGGGTCCAATCCTACCGCGAAGGAACCATCTCCGGTCTTACGCTCCGCATGTACCTTGGCGGGTACAAAGGAATGCTTACGGGAGATTCCATCGTCATTCCGGAACATCAATGGGATTCACTCGACTCTCTGAATACGGTGGGAGGATCGCCCATTGGAAATTCGCGCGTCAAGGTCAGTGTAAACGCCAAACCCCACTCACACAGTTGATGCAAGTGCACCGCTAGCGTCTGATTCGTAGAGACGTGACGTGAATGGCTCGAATCAGCAAAACTCACCGATTTCTACCCTTCCGGTTTTTGTGCTTACACAGCTGACGAACGTTGCCGACTGCATTAAGAAGGGATACGTCCAACACGGCAGCACGCCCTTAGAAGTAGCTTCACAGCAGCTCATCAAGGACCAAGTCCACGTCGTTCATACGATTGGCGGAGACGACACCAACACACAAGCTGCTACCCTTTCCGACTACCTGTTGGAAAAGCACAATGGCAAAGTCGCCGTCATCGGTATGCCCAAGACCATCGACAACGATGTTTATCCTATTGTCCAGACCTTCGGAGCGGACACAGCTGCCGTACAGGGGGCACGCTTTTTCGAGAACGTTGTCAATGAATGCACTGCCAATCCTCGCATGCTTATTCTCCACGAGTGTATGGGACGCGATTCGGGATACCTTACGGCCGCTACGGCACAAAAGTACCGCGACATTCTCAACGCCCAAGGCTTGCCCGTCGGCTCGGACTTGCCCTTCCACCGCAAGTCTGCCCGCGATATTCACGCCATTTGGATTCCCGAACTCAAGCTAGACTTGGTCGCCGAGTCGGCGCGTTTGAAGAAAGTCATGGACGAAGTCGGTTGCGTCAACATCTTTTTCGGCGAGGGCACGGGCGTGCAGGAAATCGTCGCGGACATGGAGGCCAATGGTGACGCCGTGCCGCGCGATGCCTTTGGACACGTCACGTTGGCTAAAATCAATCCCGGACAGTACTTCTCCCAACACTTGGCGGACAATATTGGTGCCGAAAAGACCATTGTGCAAAAGTCGGGATACTTTGCCCGTTCCGCAGCGGCCAACGATTTCGATCGCCAACTCATCGGGGCCTGTGCCGAGGCTGGCGTCGCCGCCGCTATTGACGGACATTCCGGATGCATGGGACAGGATGAAGACAAACCCAACACGCCCATTCGAGCGATTGAATTCAGTCGCATCAAGGGTGGCAAACCCTTTGATATTTCTCAGGAATGGTTCCAACAAATGCTCAAGGAAATTGGACAAGTGTAAAAAGGCGTGTATTCATCTTGCCCCGCTCCTTGATTGGACATGGTGGTCAACTCGTTGAAAAATATCTTCTATATTCAGAGACTTTGCCCTGTAAACAGTCGTTTTCGTACGTGATCCTTTCTTCCTTTAGATTTACTAAACGTCCGTAGGTAAAAAAGTTGTAGGTGCTGAATGCGTCCGACATCTCTGCAATGATAAAGGGCCAACTTGCTTTTGGTTGGATGGAATTCCGGGACACGAACTACAAATTGGCTCGCTTTGGGAAGCGGAGAGTCGAGGAACGTGAGCCCAACAACACTGCGAGACGGACAAACGACCTACAAAAGGATCACCGCGGGCCAATAATCGTTTCTGACTCAACAAACACAAAGCAATCTAGTTGAATAAAAAAAGTCGGCGAGGCACAAAGGTTACTTTTTCCAACTGTAGATACATCTATGGTAGGTAAATCAGTAGCAAAAATCTCTTGCTGAATGCATTACGTGTAAGGAGATGATTCCATTTACTATTAGTCCTGCTTCGCTTCCTCGTCCGGGCTCTCTGTGTTCGAATCCTGTTCCACCTTGGCGAGGAGAGCATCGAGAAAGGCTTGAATAGGATTGTTGTGTTGGGTGAGAGCATCTTGTCCGTGGGCTGGATCTAGTTGAAAATTGGCAAGGACGGAGTAAAATCCGTCGGTGTTGCCTTCGTCATCCGGCAACAAGGCTTGCGTCAAGGCGCGTAGCGTTTGCTGAATTTGCGGCGATCGTAGATTTTCCCGCAGCGCTTCTGGAGTTTGTTGCCCTTCAGGCAAGAGGGCCACGAGGCGATCCCGAGCGGCCTCGTTGTCCATCAAGCGATCCATGGCTTGCGGTGTGACGACTTGATCCAAGGGCGGACCGACCGTGGGAGTCGCAGCTCCCGTTTGCTGCTGCATACTCGCCATGGCACCCTGTAAGTCGGCCAAAGTTAGGGACCCAGTAGTCCCGGTGTTCATCGCAGCAGCAGGAGTGGTATCGGCCCCGGATGGGGTTCCTTGACTGCTTTGGGGGATTCCTAGGTTTTCGAGAATGGTACTGAGAGCATCGACCTGCGACGAGCTGGTATTGTTATTGTTGTCATTGTTGGTCCTTCGGAGGTGGCTCTCGTCGGCAGCGATCGTGTCGTCCATGCCCATCAAACGATTGCTGTGCGAAGCCCCCTCACTGTCGGTGGCTGTTTCGGAAGCGGGTTTCGCCGAATGCGGATCCGCCAGATACTGATTGACCTTGAGAATCGTCTCGTCTTCGTCTTCGAAGGTCGCATCCTGCATCCAATACATTTGGTACTGTCCCGGTGCCTTATTCCATACGTAGATTCTATCTTGAGGATGCGTTTTCTCGGACAATGGGACGCGTTGAAAGGTTCCTACGTCGTCAGTCACGGGCGTGGTGGATTCCACCTTGTTGTCCCGTCGATTGTAGACTTGCCACTGCAAGTTCCCGTCGCTCCAGAGCAAACGGATTTGTGCCCGCAAGTGTTCGTTGGGTTGGCAGTCGTACGAACCGTCGTCCCGGAGTGTCAAATCGACGAGGCCCGTGTCGAAGGAGACCAACGGCGGAGGCGCCGCGACGATGTTCCGCGCGTTGGCCGCCCGACGACGGGCTCCCGCCGCACCCAACGGATCAAACATATCCGCGTACATGGGAGACGCGAGTATACGTGTGAGTGTGTGTGTTGGAATCCAAGGGATCTTGTCGATACTACTAATAGCTAGCAAGCAAACGATAGCAAGCAAACGAGGACTACTACAAAGGAACAGTGACGGTAACTTGCATCGCAGAAAGTACGGTGATTCGGTACGGTAGGCGACACAACAGTTTGTCGTAACACCGGGACACGACCTTACGTTGTTAATCTTCTCGTCGATTCGTCGGCCTTCCACAGCCGGGCTTTTGTCGTACAGGGAATTGGCGACCCCTATTCCAAAGAGAGGGCTGGGTGAGACGAAAACATCCCTCCGCATTCCGTTTGAAAGCACGGTGGACGGACGGTCTGTTGAACACCGTCCGTCCTTCCAACAGACACAAGTACGTGGTGCTCGTACGTTGTGTGCCGGGGTCACACACGCATTCGTACGATCCTTGGGACCGGTCGACATTAGTTTTACCGTTAGTGAACGTTATAATCCGTTTTGTACCTAACCCGGCCTACCGACCAATCGACCAATCCCTTTGGTTTCTCACCGACGCGGAGGAGGAGAAGATGCCTCGTCATCCAAACGCGTGCGCCGCATCCTTCTCGTTCTCGGGTCGCCATGGTCGAGTATCCGGTACTGCCGTCCCCTACCGACCCACCATCCGAACACCTCCTTACATTTTGGAATACGTAGCAAGTAACAGTAGTAGTCATCGTCATTGTTGCCGCTGCTCTCCTTCCCCACTCAATCCTAACCCCTTGAATAGGACTGCATTGCACTGTACTGTACTGCACAACACTCGACTACCAACAGTCCACCGTAAAATCCCCACACCATCATCATGTCCGCCGAAAAGGAATACATACTCGACGAAATCTCTCAGCACACGACGACAGAGTCTTGTTGGCTCATCATCGGCAATGCTTCCAATGGTTAGTATGCGTGGGGGGCCTAGAGTAGTGATTCGGGGTGACGTTTCGCAGTTCGTGCAATTGTTTCTTGGCACCTACTCACACTCCCTCTCTTACCCCCTCCCCTGGAATGTCTGGCTATTGACAGGTGGTCCCAAGGTCTACGACGTCACCAAGTACCTGGACGATCATCCCGGTGGTGCCGAAGTCATGCTAGACGTGGCCGGACAAGACGCCGATGAGTTTTTTGAAGACATTGGCCACTCCAAGGAGGCCCGCGCCGAACTCAAGAATTACCTCGTCGGCAATTTCAAAATCGACGCCGCCACTCTCGCGAAAATGAAGGCCGACGCCGAAGCCAAGGCCCAACAAAAAAATTCGGGTACGGGAATCATGCTCATTGTACTCATGGCGCTCTTTGCCATTGCCTACGGATACTACCAAACGCAAATGAAGTAACTATACAAAAGGGTTCCGCAAACAAGAAAGTGTCTAGGTGGCGTTTGGTGTTTAAAGTGTACCGGAGTTTCGTAAAAGTAGGCAGGCCCGCGAAAAGGCTTTGCGGGATGGGGCGGCCTCCGTAGCGTCCTTTTGTCCTCCGCATCCAGTGGCTGTAGGTCTATTTGCGTTGATTGCTGGAATCGGTAGAAATTATGATCCGTGCGTTCGAAGTGCCACCCCCGGGTACTTCGTCACCGGATTCTTCGTCCGAGTCCGTGGCTAGCGTTATCCGCGGTTCCGGGGTCGTGTACCTTCCCGGTCCCACGTTGGAATCGTGATTGCCCATTTCCAAACTCCGTCGGTAACACGCCCACATGGCGTCTTTGATCACGGTCCGGAAACGGCCGTTTTCAAGCTCGTACAAGGCCGAAGCCGTGGTGCCGGACGGAGACGTTACGCTGTTGCGGAGAATCGCGGGATGCTCGCCCGTTTCCATGGCGTACAAGGTTGATCCCAACATTGTGTGGTACACCAACGTGGTAGCCTTGTCGCGAGGGAAACCCATATGCACACCAGCGTCTGATGCGGTACCAATGCAAGAAGAATCGAACAGGGATGAGTTTTTCATTCCGTCGTTAGGCAGATACTCACTCAGCCAGTCAGCAAGCTCAAACAAGTAGGAGTGTCGAGTAGGATGTACCCGTTCCCGTTTCCGTGAACGTACCAATCATGGATTCCATCAGCATGAAAATGTAGGCTGGACCAGATCCCGAAATACTAGTCGCCATGTCAATGAAGGATTCGTCGTCGACGTACATCTGTTGTGAAAGTTAAAATGCAGGTATGGAAAAGGATTCAGAAGTATAAAAAAAAGGATACTGGGGGTCAGTGATGGTTGCCCGATCTATCGTAGTGAATCAGCGTCAATAATGGGTTGGGCGACCGATGGGGTCCATTCCATTGCAATTTCTTCCGTCGTGATACGTACCGATTTTCCACACGAGCTCAGGACTTGCCGGATTTTCTTGCGTTCGTCGACGGTGAGATTTGGCGTACAACTCCAGACCGTCATGCCTTCACCAATGGTGGCGGGCGTGTTGGGCATGGATCGGACCACCTTTTCGAATCCGCCTTGTGTAAAGACGGAACTACTCTTTCCCGCAATGACGGATAGCAGAATGGCGTTCTGTCGAATGTCACTTTTGCGGAGTTCTTGAAAAAAGGCGGGCGTGAGGTTCTGCGGCTTGACGGCGCAAATGACGAGATCGGCGCCGGAGACGAGCTCGGGAATGGAATCCGCCGTCTTGACGCCGAGTTTTTGGTGCACTTGCTCCATCGTCTTGGGACTGACGTCAAAGACGGAGAAGTTCTCGGCGGATTGCACGCCCTTTTTAATCATGGGCTCAATGACGGCTTGTGCCATTTTGCCGGTTCCGATACAGGCGATCTTGTCAAAGACGTCGCTGAGCAATGCCGCACTCGAGTAGGCTTGGACAGGCAAACGTGTAAGGCCTCCTCCAGCCGAGCGAACGCTAGAAGGGCTTCTGGAAATAGCTCTGGCGGATGCCACGACGTTGGAAGCGACGACACGAAACATGAGACGAGACGCCTTGTTGAAGGGAACAGGCAAAAAGTCGGGTCGAGCCGACAGAGATGTAGAGCACGTTTGTTGCTTCCGTGTGTGTATTGCTGCTGTGCCTCGTGCCTTGTGACTGCGTTGTTCACCGTCGTCGATCCCCGTGAATATAAATGCGAATCGAAAACCGGAAGCTGGCAGTTAGCGGTCACTTTGTGGGGTTTGTGGAATGCAATTTTGGATTTTGGCACCCGAGGCTGTTTTTTTTTGTCCCGTGGTGTCTTTTGGCACGCGGCAGCTTGTCTATGTTCGTGTGTTGACTGACTTGTGTGCGCGTGAATACGGTATGTATGTATGTATGTATGTATGTATATGTCAGCATCGAAGGGTTCGCGGTATTCCACCGATTTCGATCGAGTTCAACCAAACAAACGTGGCAGTTTCGTCTGGTCCTACAGATATGAAAGGGTCTACGGTGAAATACCTACACACCGACAAGCCGCGGCTCATTGGGAACGATATCCGTCGTTGGTGGAATACTCGCGTCACAACCGACAGCTGCTGTTTGTCATTCAGATACGACATAACTAGCTTCAGACTATTCTTTGGGGTGAAGTCATTTGTCGTAGTTCGGAACGGTCATTCCAAATAAAACCCCAAGTCTAGTCGGAGTCGCAGTTCCCGGACGAGGCGTCATCAACCGTCATTGCGTCCCAATCAACCTTTCGGTAACGTAACGCGACACAATCCATCCGTGCAGACTTGCCAATTACCTATTGGTAGGCCAATTGTGTTTTATGTTATGCGTAGGGTAGTAGTATTGGAGGTACCGGTTGTGTGATTGTCACACAGACCGTACAGAATCGCGTGATAGCGCCGCATCCCTTTGTCTGGAGGCAAATCGTTTCTCCCGTTTTCCTTGATTGGTTTCAAATGAAACGAAACGCTCGATTTGGAAATTTGGCCCAGACCCTCCGGTTGCGGAATGCCCTGCCGGGTTTCCAATAGCGAGGGCCACCAGTTGCCGCCCTGCCGTTTCGTCCACTGTGCATGGTAATTGACGTCCCATGGATGGTACCGAGACTCCTTGCTTTCGTCGTTTGTATCCATACACTGGAGTCCCGTCCTTCGAAAGCAGCTCGCCATGATACGATCTTCGTCCGGTGCACGCCAGTGCGGCCAGCAGTCGGGATGCGCCAACAACTCTTCCACCAGTTGTCGCAAAGCAACACGATTCAATGTGTACCCGCTACCACCCCCACAGTAGCGCGTCGATTCGAACTTGTCCGCCATGGGTCCACCCAAGTACAACGGAGACGATTGATTCCAAGGACCGTGCCAATTTCCAGTCGCCGCCGTGTAACGTAAATTCTCCACAATTACGTAGTGATCGTCTCCACCCACGTGAAAGAAATTATAGTCGTTCCGGTAGTGGTCGTACGCGTATTGCCACATGGCCTTGACTTTCAACCACATGTTGCCGTAGTCTTCCGGCCCTTCGTGGAGCAAATTTACCGCACCCAGCGAAGCATCGGTCACGTTCGAGGCCGCCATAAAACCATCGCACTTGCTGCCCCAGGTCTCGACTACCGAACGGAGATTATCATGCTTTTTGCTATGGGTATACACCATACACAGCACTTTGATTGATTGATTCGTCCTCGCAATTTCAATCTTTCGCAAGCCCTGGTAGCCAGCTTTGCCTTCCGGCCCTTGGGCAAATGGACGTTCGCAAATAGCCTCTCCATATCCCGGTGGACGATACTGAAACATCGCCACCGAGTGTTTACGTAAAAAGGTGGGATCGTGTACATATCCAGGCTGGCCGTGGGCATCTAGGGCTCCCAACCGTCCTCTCCACTGTGCTTCGCAATCACCCGTCAGAAGAGCATGTGTCCGACGCAACGCAAGTATCATTGCATTTGCTGATTCTAGCTCAAGTAGCCGCAGTTCGGTATACTGTTGATACTTGTGGATTGAAGTGTGGTCAAACCCGCGCACACATTCAATTGGGAGCTTTGAGAGAGCCTTGAGAATAACTTCAGCTGTCGATTTATCTTCCAGATCACGCTTGAGGCCACTTTCCAACAGGCGCAATAACGCGGAGCGATTCCAAAGAGTCGAGTCTTGACAACCTCCCGGATTCGGTAGCGTTGCATTTGTTTTCCGCCCCATATACATTTTCCCAGTTACCGGATCTTTGCCGTCCGGGTCTTCCATAATATAGCGTTCCAGAGTAGCCGCTCGAACGGTAGATGACACCTTGCCGAGACGTATCCTTTGACGCGCATGTTCCACCACGAAGTATCGATCCGGGCGCGCTAGGTAGAACCAGTCATATTGCTCATATAAATTGTGATAAACGTATTGAAGTAGGCTCATTGGAGAAACAGTCTTCGATGTCCAATGAACCTGCGGAGATGGGAAAGTGCTGTTCGTGGGCAGGAATTCAAAGACTGGGGGAGCGCTCTTGGCCACCCACAAGATTCCTTCGCAGCAGCTTCCGTAAGTTTCAATCGCCGTTTTCTGGAAATTTAGGGTGGGAAAGTCCGTAAAAATGCACAGAAGACGCGAGTCCGGCAATGGTGCTCTACGTGGCATTGAGTAGTAAATTTCGTAGAGAACTTGAAATCCTCGCACGCCTCGTTCTGCGTTCAGAAACATCCCTGGTGTGGTGTCGCAAAGAGCTGTGGCTCCGGGAGAGACAGCGCTGTTGGGGAAATTGCTTCTCAAAAGCTCCGACTTGTCCTGAAAATCTTGCAGTAAAATGTACGACTGAGGTCGATCAAAAAAGTTGCTAATACTGTTTGAGGGAGTAGCGAAGTCCATTCGGGTCAACACCAGAGATAGTTCCACAACTATGTACGCGACAGCAAAAGCGGCAAACACACCAAACAAAGTGCATTTACGGGCACTTGCATTCCTTCCGTCACAATTTTTGTCCGTAGCCGGACCAGTGTGCATTCTGGTTGCTCCAATACAACCAGGACAAAACCTCATTTGTAGACTTGGCCGCAGCGACCTGAAGATTGACTGTCTCTTACAGTCAGTACAATGATCCTGCTCGATCAATCGAAGTAAGTTTTCTTGCTAGTTTCCACTCATGCTTTATCTGATTTGTGAACTCAACAATGTTGACTCGTTGTTGTCAGTTCTCGTTGAGGTCGCTGTAGATGGAGATTGCATTTTGTGTCGCCTGTTTTGAGCCATTGTCACTTCGGAGTGAAATTGGGTCACTTTCTGTTCGATTCTATTCTCACCACCCGGATATAGGTCGTCATTTATGTTGTGTGGATCGGGATTCAAATCTAGTCTGAGTCACTATTCACACTTCAGGTAAAAAAATGGGAGATGCCATGCTAATTTCATTTCTTGTCGCTCTACATACGTAGTTTTTCTTTCCAATTAGTATTTCTTAGGCGGTGTGCTCTTCACCAGGTACTTTAGAGTCAACCGTGGGCGACTGCAGAGGCTGTTCACCGTCATCTCCGTCAACTACCTCTGATGCAGCCTCCTCGACTGCGGGGTCCAATGAAGTTATCTCCGACACTGTTAATTGCAAGTTTGCCTCGGACGCCATTTCTGCAACGGCCTTTCTTTCGTCTTCCAAAGACCCGCTATTCATATCTCTGCCGGGTTCCGATTCCAGTGTGGGAAAATTCTCAGGAACTGAGGTGACTACAAGCTCTACTTGTGTCTTCGCGCCTACTTCGACTTTCGGTTCGAGCTCTTTTGGAGTTGTCTCTGTACCATAGCCCTTACTTTCGAAAGCGTCTGCGTCGATTATTGGGGACGAGATCTCAATTGGTTGCGGTGGCCCAGTGCTGTCTGAGGTACTCCCCGTTACAGCAGGCTTCTCTGGTTTCATCGCTGTTGTATCCATAGACTTGGGAAAGAAAGAATTTGGCAATGTGAAATTCTTGGAAAAGGTGGTGATTCTTTTCGGAGACTTTTCAGTCGGTCCACCTGCTTTGGCGTTCGGCAAAACGATATCTCCCTCTGCCATGCCAGGCTCCACCTGAACCTCTCCATCGCACCCAATGTAGGCCTTGAACACTCCTTGGTGTGAAGAGACACAAAGTAGCTTTCAGATACGACAACATGTATAGTAACGACGATCAAATGATCACAATAGGCGTGAACAAAAGCTGCTATCCGCCATTTGCAAGATGGGCACTTACCATTCTTGTGCATAGACGCCTTGCCACGCTTAAGAACTGACACTCCGTCTCCGGTGTGGAAAAAGGACAAAAACCTGCCCTTGCTATGCTTAAAGCCGCCAAAGATCGGCTTGTTGCTTGGAAGTCCAGCTAAACACTGTCCAATTCCGCCATTGCCCGTGGTCAACACGGTAATATCCGTCTTGCTACCTTCCGCATAACTTGCCAATACCCAGTCGATGTTGGAGTTGCCGTCGTTGCGTACATCGTTCCACGCTATAAAAGAAAAGACCACTTAGAGTACCTTTGTGTGAAATGCTTTCTGGCCGAGAGAATGCCGGCTCATGAGTGGACTGTGATAGAGTTCTCCCCTCTTCTACCATGACCGACGAGACCCACCTTCTTCGACTTCAATTAGTACGTTCACATCATTCTTTCCGCGGAGCCCGACAGAACGAGCGTCGTTCACTCCAACAATCACGGGTCTTGTCATTTTAATGGTTTACTTCTTTGCTTAAAATAGCGGGATGTATATGTATTGTTCTAATGTGACTGTGAATTGGCGTTTTTGTTAGTGCTATCATGTTTCACGAGTTCAGAAAAGACCTCTTGGACGAAATATCGAGAATTTTGTTTTGTGACCCCGATCTTCAGATGACGATCCAAATTTCACTGAGTGTCAAATAAACGTAGTCTGAACGGACAAGTTCATTAATGTAATAAGAAATATCATTTGTAAGTGGAAAAGGCAACTATAGAGCTTTATGACTTGCATAGGTAGTCAAGTCATTCACAATCATATTCACACTCAATCTGATTTTTCAGAGTCATTTTGGTCATTTACGACGAGATTTTCCTTCTCATGCCCACAAAATGACCAGGCTCCATCCATGCATTCCTCTCACAGTCAGGAGCTTCGACGTGAACGCCAAAGAAAGGCCTTTCGTTGATTCCGTCGAAAGACGTTCGAACATAACGATACCGCATATACTTTCTGGCGTTCCACTTCAGGCCAAAATTTTCTTTCGCATTGATCGGATCCCAGCACTTTGACATTTTAAACACTCCTTATGGCATCGAAAGATATCGAATAAGAATTGGAGCAAGCAACCTTATCCTGCAACGCAATGACAATATTGACATAGCTGGATCCTTTCAAGTCAATGTTAGTTTTTCAAGGTTCAACGCTCATACATAATAGGTCTTTCAAATGCTGTCAATGCAGATTTTGCAAGCATGGTATTGATGATTGTCGTTGTAAACATTCCGTCCTCACAGTGAGCATCTAGTAGGTCGACGAGGACCCACAGTCAATCGGACCTCGACCGGAGCGTTACGTGGTACTGCAGTGGGCGAACCAAAGAAGGTGTCGTTCCATGACGTTGTACCAGATGTTTAATATATTGCATTACATATGTAAAGAGTGGGCTATTGGTTTAGCGTGGCGATGTTTTCCCTGCTCGGGCTTTTCTCTGGCATCAACAAAGCCGTCCCAGGTGCTTCTTGGAATCATCCAACGGACAAAAGCATCTTTTGAAGAAGAAGTTCACGCTTGTGTGTGATCTCCTTCGCTCATTTCATCCGTGTCCCCGTGCGGTTGGTACCATGCAAGACCGCCGTTTTGTTGGACTTCTTCAATGACAGACCGCAACGTAGCTTGATGATCGGCCGAAGTGGGATGCTTTTGTAACGTCGTGAGTCGCTTCTTGGCGTTTTGCAAATGCGTTTTAAAAAAGCATCGAATCCTGTCCCGTAGTTTCTTATCGTCGAAGAAAGTATCAAACACGAGACCAGCGTCGACCGCAGCTTGGCGCATTTTGGCAACGAGCCCATTGTTGAAGGACTGCTGATATTTGGATTGCCGATTGCTGGACGAGACTTGGTAATAATTCGGCATACACTTATACAATACTTCTTCGAGGACTGGATAATCCCTCCAGTAAAATCCTTCGCCCAAGGTTGATGACGCATGCGAACTGTCACCGCGGTTCGTAGATTCTCGTTGCATCGCCATTTGAACAATAACTTTTTGACGAAGTGCAGTCTCCGTGGCGATACGACGAAACGGGTTGTCAAATTCCAACCTTGTGGCCTCTCCTTGAACCAGGATGCTTCGTTTTGCACGAGAAGTAGAGTTGGGTTTAGTAGGAAGATTGGGGACGCTTTCCGTTGGCCAGTCACTGAAAGATTTTCGTTTGCGAGAATGCTGCGTACCATTCTCGTTTTGGGGAGTTTGAATCATTTTGGCTGGAGTGGAAGAAGGTACAAAGTGCGTGTGAGTAGTTGTGAGATGCGTCGGGGAAAAGATGACGCGGGAGCACATACCGGCTCCCAGCATGCGATCGAAACATATCGAAATAGGGCTTTTGAAGGGCGCAGCACCTATGTTGGACATGGAATGGTCCATTTTCAGCTTTCCCACAGGTACGGGTGTTTGGAGTGGTGTACTTTCCAGGACGTTGACAGTCCCATCGTCTTGGAAGGAGTCAGCGCTTACCGTAACCGCAAGCGAGGTTTCGTTGTCGTCTTTGAGGTCAGGAGAATCCTTGGGTACAATAGCTCGCTCTTCCTCCACCACTACAGTGGCTTCTCCACGTTGTTCTTCGATTATCGACGATTGTCTATCGGCCGAACATCCTTCCCCAATCCCGTCGGGAGACGAGCTTTGCGAGATTTCTTCTTGGGCATTCTTCCGCTCTGGTAAGGCGTAGATATCCTGTTGCCGAAGCGGAGCACCTGGAGCGTCGGACCGTGATTGAAGGGGCACACTGCTCTCGTCGGTAGCATCATAATGATAGTGGCAATGATATTGACGATTTCGCTGGTGTGGTGATCCGTAGGGAGATTCGTCGCTGGACCGGTTGTGGTGATCGCTGTGCGGTAAATATGGTGTGCGGAGATCCGTGCTGGCTGAGGCGTATAACGCGCGGATTGGGTTGCTGTTGGATGGCACCACATTGGCGTTATAGTGACGGGCGGATGATGGATGCAACGCCGGTTGTCCCATGATGGGAACGAGCGGCCCTCCAGTCCTCTGGTCCACGGAGATCTGGTGGTAGGGACGAGAGAAGTCTTGCCGCTGCTGGTGATGGAGGTGAGGGGGCAAATTTCCGTGCGGATGCTGTCCAGCACTCGAATGATTTGCCGACGTTGACGAATACATCGTACGCTGATGGTGTTGCTGCTGCATTCCTATTCCTGTTCCGTACAAACGGGAATGATCCGCAAGGTGAACAGTGGAATTCATGGGGAATGATGGTGCGTGCGTCTTCATGTTGCAGCTCATATTGGAACGGTGATGTTGAAAGGAAACCGCCTGTGAATAGGGTGCCGGTACCGACGGGACCGTAGCGCCTATCGACGGTGGATAAGACATTCGGGGATTCTGGTGAGTCGTATTCGGATCACCATCGATTGCACCACTGTTGGCGGTATCGATCGTGCTCCGGCGCGGATGAACATTGATGTGACCATTGTGAGAAGGAGGCGACAAATAAGTTGCACGGGGCATCGCGTCGGAGAGCTTTGTGCGAAAGCTCCTCGAGCTGCAATTGTTGTTGACGTTGATGGTGTTGCCAATGTTGTTATTGCGGTTGACGTTCTCGTTGACGTTGCTACTACTGCTCTTACTCCGTTGATGAGTGCCCATTCTCCTCCGGATCGCCTCGGCATTCGTAGTGTGGGCGCGAGGCCGTTGTGGCGGCGTGTTGCGAATTGTGTAACGCCCGTTCGGGGATGGCGCGATCGCCCGTGCCCGACGGGAGTTTGGAAGCAGTTGTCGGAGGCAAGATACTCTCGGCCGGCGATGATTAAATACAGGACCGTTGTCATGCGACAGTTTCCAAACTTAAACAAACTTTTCGAAGGTGGGGTCAATTCGAGGAACGTTTCGAAAAGGACCGGCTGGCTTGACATCTTTGCACCAATCATCGTCTATACGTTCGGCGATCCATCGGTCTCTGGGGAACTATGAAACCCGGAAACTAGAAAAACACTATTTCTGTACTGATGTCACTCCCAAATAATTTGAAGTGGGATCTTGACATGATTTGATTGACAGTGACGGTGATTGCGCCATTGAAAAAAAAGCATGGCATCGGATGGTGCTAGCAAAGTAACCTACATAACTACCTACCTCCCCAGCCCTCCCATACGACTTCCTCCTCCCCACCCAACTCAACTACTTACCCATCCACCAACTGACGGTGACCTCCTTTTAGAGTGTACTGTGAATACGAGCGTCTACATCTCACGGCAAGGGAGAAAACAGCTTTCTCTGAACAGTGTGTAACGAAGTCCTCCAATCACCAAACAACCCTATCAAAAATGAAGTTCTCCTTTGCTGCAGTCAGTGCGGCCTTGACAATTGCTTCCGTCGATGCCTTTGTGCCACAGACTCACAGTCACACCAATGCTCGGCCTGGGTCAAATCCCGATTCGGTCCGGACTGTGTCTTCCGCACTGCGAGCCGAGGAGTCACACGCATCCTCGTTTTGGTGGGGACCCGTGGCAACGGCTTTTGCGGGAGTTTCTTTGGTCGCACAGATCGCCGTGGCGGCTCCGGAACCTACTTGGACGACTGGCGCCGCAGGTGTGTGTTTGTGTGTGTCTGTAGTTAGATGTTAATTGATTGTGAGGAGTGATGCGTACGACTCTACGGTTCAGACGCAGAGATCTTGAGAAGACTGGAGCAAGTGCTTCGAAAATCTCCCCGTCGGTATCCTTGCCTGCTGCTTCCAAGTGAGGGAGGTTGCGAGCCTCATCGTCGCTTTCGTAATTCATTTCTCACCCTCCTTTGCCGTTGTCCGAACTTTGCTTGACCTTGCCAACGCAGACGATCTACTCCCCCAAACCTCATCGGTACTGATCGCGGATCGAATAGATTCCATGGACTTTTCCATGCCTTCATATTCGGATGCCGTCAAGTCCGCAACTCTGGATACTTCCGCCTCGTCCTCATCCAAGCCAGCCCCTCCGTCCTTTAATCCCTTTGAAGATTCGTCCAAAGACGACGCTGCCTCGGCTGCAGCTAAAGCGGAAGAAAAGGCGGCTGCCGAGGCCAAAAAGGCCGAAGACAAAGCACGTGCGGAATTAGAGGCCGCCACCAAAAAGGCCGAAAAGGAGGCGAGGCGTCAAGCGGAGCTCGAGAAGCAAAAAGCTGCCGCCGAACGTACCAAGGCTGCTCAAGAAGAGAAAGCTGCGGCGCCAGCGAGCAGTAGTGTGGAGCTGCCGTCGGTCCCTTCGGTGGATCTCAAACTCCCCGATATCTCCATTCCAGACTTCAAGGCTCCTGACATTACTTTTCCCGATTTCAAAGCACCTGACATCAAGATGCCCGACATGCCCAAATTTTCCATGCCCAAAATGGCAACGGATGGCTATGATTTCCCCGATATCAAAGCACCGAAGGTCGATATTCCCAATGTGGATATGCCCAAGATTGCTATGCCCGCCCTTCCATCTTTTGGTGGTGGTGGTGGTGCTTCTTCGTCAGACAATCCTTCCTCTCCGCTGGAATCCCAAGATGTCCGAGACGAACGCGCGCGCTCTGCTAAAGCCGATTTTGCCGACGCCGACAATACCGCCAGAGAGATTGAAGCCAAGGCGCTGGAATTGCGGGCCGTTGCCAACGACAAGAAGCAAGCCTTTAAAGACGCCAAGGATGAAGCCTGTGCAACACGACCTGGCGGCAAAATCTTGTGTTTGCGTAACCCCATGAAAGCTGGATTCTAATACAAAAATTATTACCTATGTGGTGCTGGAACAAATTATCATCACAGTCAGTATTATTTTTATCATTTTCCAATGTACAAGACTATTGCGTAACATTTGGGCCACCAGGCGACACGGCCGCACTACAAAGTATTGTCACAACTACAAGACAAAATGCAAAACACGGCCGCGAAGGTTCATGTCGCGAGAAGCGATCTTTGGAGCATCTTTAATTAGTGTAGAACACCTTTCAACAAGAGCAGGTGTCTGTTTTGTACGTTTTCAAAATTACTTACAGTTAGTATCTATTAATGACTTGCCCTCGAATGCTCCTCCTTAAGCATCCAAGCTGGCAGTGTTTTCTCCCTACCTCGACCTCGTCCACGACCCAAAGAATTCGCTTCCGGTAATATCACTCCGTCAGCGCCCCTGGATTGACGTAATATTTCATTTGAAGGTGCCAATCCATCGAGCAAAGGATTTTCCAATGACGGCCTGGCTGATGAACAATGTACAGGCAGCATATCAGTTTTGCCTACCGACATACCATGCAGCTTACCGTTCGGATTCGTGGATACCCGTTGTACAGAAACGTGCCCGTTCCCTACCAGCTTACTGTAGGTTGTATTTAATATGCCATCGGGTTGCCTTTCATGTTCAGCGCTGATCGCCGCCGTACGATTTTTGGGCGCTTTGGGCACAGGGCGTTCGGATTTGGTGCCCCAAATCTTCGCCTTCGAAGCAAGTTGTGACGTATCGCTCGGCGCTATAACATGTCCTTTGCTCGAAAAATTGTACATCATCTTACGGGAAACTTCTTCGAAACCCCACAACGCAGCCAAGTCCTTGTCATGAATCTCCTTTGGCTTCCCCCAAATCTTCGGAGGCAGTCTGCGTGACGACGCACTCTTTTTACGGGGTACGCGATTAAAGCTTCTGCCTACCGCTAAATCACTCGCTTTGTTTTCCAATCCGTTCCTCTCCTGCAGTGAATTTGATTGAGCGATAGCAGCAAGAACTTTTGCACGCCGTTTGTCATTTGCCTCTTTTGTGGCCAACCGTTGATGTTTTGCCATTTGGTTCTCGCCACTGTCTATCGAATTCAACTTTTTGTTCTCAACGGCAACGGAGAGAGTCCTCTCCGTTTCTGCTGGCGTAGCGTAAACCGCGCCGTCAGGTTTTGGAAGGCTCAATGTGATCTGGTCTCTTGGGGACAGTGAATTTGAGATTAAATCTTTGCGATCTTGGGCCTTGATTCCTTCCAAACGTAACTTTGCCCGCATGTAAGCCGTCATGAGAGAGTCGTTTTTCGATTTGATTGCAGCAATGTGTACCTACGAAAAGCAAGCCTCCATATGAGGAATCCAAGCTTAATTCCAGAATGAAAAGGTCATCAGCACTCACCTCGATCAGGATCGAATCCCAATCCACACCCCGTTCGTCCTTCAGTTTAGCTAAGGTGTCGGCACTTTTAACGATTTTAAAATCAGCAATCAAGTCGACAATGGATAAGACCAAAAACAGAGCGATCGTTCCATCCAAGCTCGTTCCAGCTTTTTGATAGCCCTCTAAAATTTCGAGAGCGTGGCGGAACCAGTCGTGAAATATCTTTTGTGCCATTATCGCCTTCTTGAAACGAAAAAGTTTTATGACCGCATCGTTCTCGCGTTTGCAACAGCTTTGACGAAAAGCTTCGACAATCACCAACGCTAGCTCCAGCGGTTCTGACGCCAAGTCCAAATCTTTCATGACAAGTCTAAATAGCGAAATAACTGTCTCTTCGTCCGTTAACGAGTGACCACGGCTTTTGATAGCTTCCCAGTGCTCATAATTGTCGGTACGAAGAGGGCGTGGACTCAAGTAATCACGAAGGCGCATCTGTTGCGATATAGAGAAATTCAACTATCAGACACTATTTTCTCCGGCCAGAGTCCTAACCTCATCTGCTTACCATTTGGGCTCTCATTCGTTTTGTATTTTGCACAATAGGACCAGACAAACACTTCCTATCCAACGCGTATGACTTCGTAGACTTTGGTTCATTTCTCAAAGTCGAAACACCTTTCATGGTCATAGTTGGCGACATCGGTTCGGCCTTTTTTTGCGCTGGCAAATCTGCGAGGTTGACCCTCTGCTCGACGACGGCTTCACGTCCTTCGTCTTCAAACGGGTTGGACTCTTTTAAAAGACGAGGCTTTTTATGCGTTTTTTGAAGAAGCTTAGGCCTTTCCCTCGATTCAAAAGCAGCACCTGCAGCTTTGTCGCCACTTTTCAGTGGTAAGCGCGTACATGAAAGGCCCGGATCATCGGCTCTGTCGATCGACGATTCTGTGTCTTTCAAACTTGCCATGTCATTTTTGTCGGACCGACCCTTCTTGGACGTCTTAAGGCGGTGAGCATCGGCGTGGCATTGAGTATTCACAGCATCCGCTGCTTTCTCCGTGTCAGCCAGCAGACGCAAACCTCCCTTATCACCATCCTTTGACTGTACTGTGCCGCTTTCGGCGGAATGCGCCTTCTGGGCCGTCTTCAGCATATTGATATCAGCCTTACGCTTGTTGGATGCCTTTCTATTGCGCTTCAAGTGCAGGCTAGGAACATTGTCGTCTGAGCCGTATAAAGAATTTGCTCCGCTGGCGCATTCTGTTGAAGAAGATGAAGTGATAAACGTACTTGGCGTGAGGGTTGACGAGACCATTACTGATCCTTTCAGTTGGATAGCTTTGTCCAACAAGGTCTGGTCCAGGTCCAACGGAGTCATCAACGCTATCTCCAAAGGAGAAGCTGACGCCAAAAACGGTGGTTCCGACGCAACAGTGGTATCACTCGCGAACGTGGGTCGTTTGATCTTTTTGAGGGGGCAGAACGTATTCTTGTCTGACGGTTCAATGCACACATCACCCGCAATACCAGCATCGAGCTGAACACGGGACGTCTTCTGATTGGCTTGGCCTTTTTGCTGTTCCGTGAGACAGTCTGATACTTTTCGCTTCTTCTTCTTCTTCCCAGGTTGCGGGATGCTCGTCTCCACGCCCTTTTCCGACTTCCCTAATACTTCCGGTGCGAAGTTATCCGGGTCGAAAGGTCGATCCAATGCAATTTTCGATTCACCCCAGGGATGAATCTGGGACCGCGCTTCCGCAACAGCAATGGATTCCAGAATACGTTCCGGTGTAAGGCTACCCGATTTGGAGGGTTTGGCTGCCATGAGGGATTTCAAAAACTTGCAATTCCCCGATAAGACCGGGTACGCTCCAATCAAATGCGGCTTGACCAGTTTACGCAAGTGCACTAGCAATTCCTTGTCAAACGGTTCGTCTCCACGCTGATCCGTGAGTGCCTTGTAGGTATCCAACATAGTCGAACGAGCGTACACTGCCGCAGTGCATTCGTCAGTAAAGACAAGATCCAACAAGTTACTCAATAGAGCTAGCGCGGCCCGCCATTCCATTTGCAAGTCTTGTTGTGAGAGAGCGCCGTTCCAGCGCATAGTCTCGGGTTGCTGCAGCCAGTAAAGGGCGTCCGCAGTGCCAACCCAGTATCCTCGGTAACGTCGGGTTCGATCAAAGGCGAGGTATTCGGCGGCGTCCAGGGTAACAAAGATGGGTTCCGGTGCAGTAATACTAAGGTTGCTGGAAGCGGTTGACTTCGAGGCCGACGTGGAGGGCTGTAACCAACCCGCAATCGAGAGGGATTTTTGTGCAAAG
>Ga0163101_100071_pt1 | contig 33364 bp, 29 predicted proteins | sample TAMARWmetagpilot_2_FD_111548 | JGI IMG/M metagenome (GOLD analysis project Ga0163101, IMG submission 111548) | Phycosphere-associated microbial communities from TAMU algal ponds, Corpus Christi, Texas, USA - TAMU ARW1 11/11 metagenome pilot | ecosystem: Engineered > Artificial ecosystem >...
AGATCACCTTCAAACCCGCATGCGTCAGAACATCGAGCAGGTTTTCCTCTGCAAGTCCCTTGTCATGGCTGTATTGACTGCGTGTCAATCTCGAGAACATGCATGGCACGGAGGCCGCGGTAGCGGTCCCGCAGGACGTGGTGTTGGAAAAATAGGCGAGATCCCGCTGTTCCAGGCCCGGATTGGTTTTCCGCTCGTAACCGCCCAACGAGAAATCCTGTGCACGGGCTGTCTCTCCGACCACGATGACTGTCAGCACGGGTTTTGATGCCTTGCCGGCGATGTCTCCCAGCCGGGCGTCGGTATCAAGAGGTGCTGCGACAATCGTCCGCTCCTGACGGGAACGGACCGCATATTTCACCGCGCTTGCGATAGGGGTAAGCGGATTCAGCGTCTTGATGATCAGCTTGTTGTTGCGCAGCGTTGAAGCGATTGCGGGAAACTGCCAGATGGCGAGCACCCCTGTCAGGCAGAGAAGAGGGACGATGATCAACAGATTGTATTTGACCTTGGCGACAATCGGCCGGTGCCTGACGCGCACAAGCATCACTGCCAGTGCGGGCAGGAGCCCGTAAATCGTCATATGGACAAGAAACGCTAGAGAGAGCAGGTGACCGGCCTCCGAGCGTGTGGTCTCGGCGGCGTTCCGGATCATGCTCGTATCAATGATCGTGCCATATTGTTGCATGAACCAGGATGCTGCCGCCGCGCTGATCAAGAGGAACACATAGAGCGGCTTGATGAGGTATTTGACCGATACGCTGATCAGGGCACACGCCGTCAGTGCGACGATGCCGGTCGAGAAAGCGGCCATGCCGGCGAGATGATCGCCAAAGCCTTGCGAGACCTTTCCCCAAAAAACAGGGTTGACGGCAAACATGATCCAGGCGGTCGCGAGCATGCCAAGGGCGGTCGCGCCGATGGAGGGGCGTAATAACTTCATTGCACTGGTCCTGAGAGAGTTTTGGGTCTTTGTGATGCGTCCGGCTGCTTAGCCGGGGCCCGTGAAGCGGGCATGGACCGGCACTTTCATGCGTGCCTCCAGTCCCCCGAGGTCGGATTGGTCCAGCTCGAGCCGGCCATTGACGCTTCCGAGAATATCCCCGGCAATCGCCAGACCCAGTCCGGCGCCGTGTCCGCATTCGTCTTCCCGCTTGCGGGGACTGCCGAGATCCGATTTCGGAGCGGAGGAGAACCCGGGCCCGTCGTCGCCGATGCGAATGACAACCTCATCTGCCTGCATCGCCGCACTGACGCGCACACGGCTTCTGGCGTGCCGGACCGCGTTCTCGGCCAGGTTTCCGATGAGTTCGTTCAGATCATCGACATCGATGGGTACCGTGATCGACTGGTCGATCTCACATTCGAGGTCGAGCGCTTCACCCTCCGGTGTCCGCTTGAGGGTGCGAAGGATGGCCGCGACAGTGGGCGCGAGCGGGACCTGGGCGGTGGCGCGGCCATGACGCAGCCGCGCGCGCGCCAGTTCCCGGTCGGTGTGCCGGCGCATGCGCAGTGCGACGTCGCTGATCTCGTCGGCAATCTCCACCTCGCCCTTTGAGCGAAGCCGCGCAATGTCACCCTCAAGGGCGGTCAGGGGAGTTTTCAGGCCGTGGGCAAGGTTGGCGGCGCGATCGCGGGCACGCTTGATGGCGTCATCCTGGGCGTCAAGCAGGCTGTTCACCTCATCGACCAGGGGTGCGATCTCGCGGGGCGCGCCGTCACGCTCAAGGCGTTTTTCGCGGCCGGTGCGGATCGCGTTGACGCCTGCGACGACACGGTGCACCGGCTTCAGCCCTTCACGGACCTGAACCATGAAGCCGATCATCAGGACCAGTCCGAGGAGGCCGAGGACCGGAGCGAGATCACGGGAAAAGCCTGCCGCAAGGGCTGTGATGTCCTCGCGGTCGATGGCGACTGCGACCCGCAACCGGTGATCCCCGTCAGGCGCGCTGAGAACGATCATGGTCTCGTGGGTAATCAGGGTTGCCCCTTGCGGACCCTCGACGTCGTGAACATGGATCTCGCCCGGCGACAGCACATCGCCCGGAACCTCCAGATAGGTGTCCCAGAGCGATCGGGACCGCAGCACGGTCTGAGATGTCAGATCGTTGACCTGCCAGTAAAGCCCGCCGAAGACGGCGGCGAAACGCGGGTCGACCGGTTCGCGAAACAGCGAAACGCCGTTTGCATCAATCCGCAGGCCTCCGACCAGCTGATTGAGATGGGTGTCGAGTTCCTGGCCGATCCGGCGCTCGAGATGGCCGGCAAACAGCGCAGACAGGCTGATGCCGGTGACGACGAGGGCGGCGACGACAACGATTGCGGCAAAGGCGATCAATCGCAGGCGCAGCGAGCGGAGCGGCTTCATGCGGCCGGCTCCTTGTCTTCAACGATGTAGCCAAAGCCGCGGCGGGTGGTGATCAGCGGCACCGGCAGCTTGCGCCGAACCCGCCCGACCAGCACTTCCACCGCATTGGATTCGCGCTCGAAATGGACCGACTGGAGATGCTCCGAGAGTTCCTGCTGAGAGACCACCCGGCCCTTGTTGAGCATGAGATAGGCCAGAAGGCGATATTCCTGCGGCGAGAGGCTGACCGGAATGCCGTTGGCGCTCACGCGCATTTGCCTTGTGTCGAGCTCCACATCGCCCACCCGGAACAGCGGGCTGGCCTGACCGCCCGAGCGGCGGATGATGGCGCGGAGCCGGGCGAGCATCTCCTCGATGCGGAAGGGTTTGGGCAGGTAATCATCAGCGCCGGCATCGATGCCTTCGACGCGCTCGCTCCAGGCGCCGCGCGCCGTCAGGCAGAGCACCGGGAAGTCCCGGCCCGATGTCCGCCAGCGCTTGAGCACCGCAAGCCCGTCCATGCCGGGCAGGCCGAGATCCAGAATCGCGGCCGCATAGGTCTCGGTATCGCCAAGGAACCAGGCTTCTTCACCGTCGGCCTCGCTGTCGACGACGTAGCCCGCGGCCTCGAGAGCGCGGGTCACGTCTTCGCGGATGCGTTTGTCGTCTTCGGCAAGCAGGATGCGCATCTGGGTCAATCACCGTCCTCGAGGGCGAGGATCTTGCCCGTGCGTGCATCGATCTCGTATTCGCGACGGCGCCCGTCCTTCTGCAACACGTAGATCTCGTAAATCGGAAGGCCGTGTTCGTGTTCGTGTTCGAATTCGATTTCGACCACGCGGCCCTCGATCTTGCCTCTGGTGCGCGACAGGATTTCGGTCAGCGGCAGGATTTCGCCGCGTTCGATGGCGGCGTTGAGGTTGCGGCGCTCCTCATGGTCTTCATCGTGATCATCGTGATCATCGTCGGCCTGGGCAGCCAACGGCATCAACAGCAAAAGCGCGATTGCAAATATCCTGAACATGGAATGCATCATCGCTCTCCGAATATGACAATTCGCTGACAACGCCAATCAGCGGCCTGTCATGCTGACTTTGCGACAAGGGGTTCGTCAACGGGCCAAGGCCCAATCCATAGTCAAGGAGAACCAAGATGAAGACCACCCTTATTGTTGCCGGCATCATCGCCGTCCTGTCGCCCGCCGCAGCCCTTGCCTCCGACGAGTGCCCCAACGTGCCGCGCGATCAGTGGATGAGCGATGCCGCCATCACCGAGAAAGCCAAGGGCATGGGCTATGACGTCCGCTCCATCAAGGTGGATGACGGATGCCTCGAAGCCTATGCGATGGACAAGGACGGCAAGCGCGTCGAGGTCTATTTCCACCCGGGCACCGGTGACGTGCTGCGCGTGAAGGCCGACGACTGATGCGTGTTGCCAGGACTGACATGGAAGCCGGCGATGTATCATCGCCGGCGACCGTCAAGGTGTGGGACCCGCTGGTGCGGATCTTTCACTGGTCGCTGGTGGGCCTGTTCGCCTTCGCCTTCCTGACCGGGGATGAACTGCAGGGACCGCATGAACTTGCCGGATATGTGATCGCCGGGCTGGTGGCCTTGCGCATCGTCTGGGGCCTGGTGGGATCGCGCCATGCGCGGTTTTCGTCGTTCGTCTACCGGCCTTCCACCGTCGCAGGCTTTCTGGGGGACACGCTGCGGATGAAGGCGCGGCGCTATCTCGGCCACAATCCCGCAGGCGGACTGATGGTGATCGCATTGCTTCTGGCGATCGCGGCCATCTCCGTGACCGGCTACATGATGACGACCGATGCATATTGGGGTGTCGGCTGGGTGGAGGAACTGCATGAAGCGAGCGCGTTCGGCGCCCTGGCGCTTGTCGCGCTGCATCTGGCCGGCGTGCTGGTGGCGAGCTTCGAGCATGGCGAGAACCTGGTGCGCGCCATGATCACGGGACGCAAGCGCGCGCCCGGCCCGGGCGACGTTGCCTGAACCCATACGGTGCGCGCCCGGTGACCCGCGTATCGCCCGATCCGGGGCGCGTGTCGCCGGGGAACGGAAATGGCCTGCCGCTGTCTTTGAACACCGGCAGGCCATTTCGCTGTCCCCGCCTTGTCACCCGAAGCCGCCTCGGGCAAGTTCTGACCCGGACAGCCCTGCCGGTCGATTTCCCGGCGCGCGGGGCCGGCGCGACAACGGGCTCTCAGACAATGGGCTCTCGGGGGACCTTCCATGGACATGATCGAAAACCGCACCATAGACGAACTCGCGGTGGGCGATGTCGCCGAGAGCGAGCGGGTTCTGACCCGTCAGGACATCGCGCTGTTCGCGACCGCCTCGGCGGACGTCAATCCGCTCGATGTCGGGCGTGGGGCCGACCGCGAGGCTGGAAGTTCCCCGGTTGAGGAGGGCACGGACGATACGGACGGGCTGCAACAGGGGATCGCGCACGGGTGGGCTGGGATGCTGATCTCCTCCATCCTGTTGAACAGGCTGCCGGGGCCGGGAACCGCGCATCTGGGGCAGACCCTGCAGTTCCACCAGCCGGTCCAAATCGGCGAAAGAGTCCGGACACGGGTCACCGTGGCAGCCGTCGACACTGCGAGCAGCACCGTGCGGCTCGATTGCGAATGCCTGAACGACGCGGACGAGGCTGTCGTCTCCGGGGTGGCCGAGGTGCGCGCGCCGACAACCAAGATCCGGCGTGCCCGCGCGAGCCTCCCCGCAAGGCCCAAAAGCGCGCACGGCGTCAGGTTCGCGGCGCTGGTCGACCGGGCGCGTGAACTTGAACCCCTGGTCACGGCCATCGTCCACCCCTGCGACGATCTGAGCCTCGGCGGGGCGATCGCGGCGCGCGACGAGGGCATGATCACGCCGGTGCTGGTCGGCCCGGTGGCGAAGATCGAAGCGGCGGCCAAGGAGGCGGGACTGGATCTCGCGGGCGTCGAGATCGTCGATGCGCCGCACAGCCATGCGGCGGCGGAGGCGGCCGTGGCGCTGGTGCACGAGGGCCGCGCCGGCGCGCTGATGAAGGGCAAGCTGCACACCGACGAGCTTCTGATGGCGGTGCTCGACAAGACCAGGGGCCTGCGCACCGAGCGGCGGCTCAGCCATGTGTTTGCGCTCGACGTGCCGGGGCAGGACCGGACGCTGTTCGTTACCGACGCGGCGATCAACATCTCGCCCGATCTCGATGCGCTGGCCGACATCGTCCGCAACGCCATCGACATGACGATCGCCATCGGCGTCGACGTGCCGAAGGTGGCGCTCCTGTCCGCCGTCGAGACCGTGACCGGCAAGCTGCCCTCGACGCTGCTCGCTGCCGCGATCTGCAAGATGCATGACCGCGGCCAGATCTCCGGCGGCAAGATCGACGGGCCGCTCGCCTTCGACAACGCCATCTCGCCCGCCGCCGTCGCCGCCAAGGGCATCGTCTCGGATGTGGCGGGCCATGCCGACATCCTGGTCACGCCAAACCTCGAAAGCGGCAACATGATCGCCAAGCAGCTGATCCACCTGGCCGGCGCATCCTCCGCCGGCATCGCGCTCGGCGCGCGCGTGCCAATCATGCTGACCAGCCGCTCGGACACCGTCGACGCCAGGATCGTCTCGGCGGCGCTGGCCAAGGTGTTTCACCACTGGCGCAAGTTGAGGCCGTTGGGGCTGGGGTGAGGGGACGAACGCTTCCAGATGGCTCGCCCCGCCCTTATTTCTTCGGCTTCTTGCTGTAATTCCGATCTGCTGAAATGAAGCTTGGCATCTCCGGCGTTACCCACAGGAGGTCTGCCAGAAGCTCGATCTCAGGGGCGTCGAGGATTTCAAGGCGATCACCATCAGGTGCTCGAAATACGCAGCCTCGCGCTCTGCTCACGTGCCCGCCCCGACGCTGAGCCCCTTTGCCAAGTCCTCGCCTGCGCCTTCATCGATGGCACCCGCGCGGCAAGCGAGAAAATTGCTGCGCGGTCGGTTACGGCGGTTGCCAGGTCAAAGCCGCTGCAGGATGCGCGGCTGGTTATGAAGGCGAAGGTGTTTCTGGAGAAGGTAGTGTAGACCGCTGCCGTGAATATTTGAAAATGTATTAAGTATTAGATTAATATGAGGATTTTGAACCGCGCAGGGTTGAGACGACAGAGAAAATATCATTGTCTGACTGTTGACACGCTGTTTGTCTTAGGGTCATTCTATATTAACGAATTGCACATCATGAACTTACTTTGGTTGAAGAATGTTATTCGGTGGAGGATTCAAAATGCGTACCCTGAATTTTCTGTTTTGTTTTTTGTTAATACAAGCATTGACCTCTGCAGCATCAGCGCAAGAGGTTGGAATATCAAGCGATGGCAGGAATTTTTTGGAGATAGAGGGTCGAGTTTTTGAACTGATCGACGACATGTATTTGGAGTATGGCGGTCTTGGTCCGCGATCTGTTCAGCCTATCGGTGTTCGAACGTGGCCAGACGGAGTACTACCAGTCGTATTTGACGCAGGTTATACGCAGGCCGATCGAAATGCTTTTTTCAATGCATGTCTTCTTTGGTCGAATGTCTCGCGTGTAACCTGTGTGCCGAGAAGCAATGAGGTCGATTATGTCTTAGTAGTCGCTGGAGACAGTAACTCATCGTTTGTGGGGCGCATTGGAGGAGAGCAACGCCTTGAACTGTTCAACCGACAAAATCAAGGAATAATCGCACACGAAATTGCGCATGCACTTGGCTTCGCACATCAGCATAACGCACCAAATCGCGACAGGTTCGTAACCATCAACTGGTCGAACATACAGGCCAATGCGCGACACAATTTTCGGAGAGTTCCGCAGGCTGTTGTGTTCGGCATTTATGATTATTGCTCGATCTTGCACTACGGTCTTGGTGATTTTTCATCCAATGGACAAAATACAATTACTTTAATTGGAAGTCCGCAAATCAACTGTGTGCCGGGGCAACGCAGAAATATTTCAGATGCCGACGCAATGGGGATGGCAGATGCCTATGGGCGGGACCCGCAAGACCAAGTATTTGTACCAGTGCCTGATTTTGCCGAGATGAGTGGCGCAGCCCTTACCAATCCAGATTGGGCATACTCCCGGTTCGGCGTTCGTACTTCCATCGTAGCAGGCGAAAATCGTGATGAGTGTATTCGACATACGATTTGCGAGACGACTTGTTACACGACCCGGCTGACTTCGCAGTCACCAGCCCCTGGAACACCGATTGATTTTGGATCAACTGTCGACCTGACGACGTTCGTTGACGCGGATTTCATTTTTTATCCTCCGCCTGGACGGCAGTGTCCCTAGCGAGGGAGAGTTACCGGGTTTCCTGTGAGGAGTTTGGAGATCGGGAGAGACTCCCGGCAGGCCCCGCCGCGTAGATGCCTAATGAGACCCAAGCAACAGAAGATCACACTCAGGCCCCCAGCGCGATATTCCCATTGGGCAAGCTTATGCTCAGCCGGTCGAACGTGCGCCACTTTAAGGCCGGCGTGTGGATCGAGGAACCGGCCGAGAACATCGCGCGGCGAACCCTGCCGAATTCCATCACTGCGCGGTCGTGCGGGATTATAGCGGCGCTGAGACCGGCATGTGCAGGATCTCCCCGGCCGGGCGGCGGTTCCGAGTTCTCGACCAGCTCGTCAATCATAAGCGCATGACCAAGACGGCAACTGTGCCCTGCATCGTGCGCCTAGATAGGCTCGCCGAGGAAGACAACCTCTCCGGGAACGTTCAGCCCGCGCCGCTGCATCGCTCGGCCAGTTCCGCGCCCCAGCCTTCATTTCGCCCTGTTCTTCATCCTTTGTTAAGGCTTCAATCCTGTTGGAGGTTGTTCATGGCGCTTGGCGCATCGCACCGTTTGCATGATGGCGTCGCAGCCGTTGAAACCATGACGCGCTTTGCGCTGGCCGTGCTGGCGCTCGCCTCCGGCGTCTATACCTATCTGGGCGTCCGCAGCCTGCTGGACGGGTCGCCGACGGCGATCTTCTTCGCGGCCATCATCTATTCGGCGTCGGTGTCGGTGGGGATCTACGCCTTCTGGTCCTACATGGCGCGGTTTTATCCGCATGTGATCCAGGCATCGTCCCGGGCGGCGCTCATCGGCGTGATGGCGCTCGGCTGCGCCATGATCATCGCGATGTCGAGCTGGCTCAACGCGGCCGCCCTTGCAGGCTCCGCGGCGCTCGAACAGCATCTGGCCGAGACGGTGCAGGATTATACGGCCGATCTCGATCAGGCGCATCAGAACGCGCTTGCGGCACAGAGCCTGCTGCCCGACATCCAGCGCACATCGGAGCGCTTTGCGCGGCTTGCCGAGGACGAGCGCGAGAACGGGGCGCTGACCGGAACCACGGGCTCGGGCAGCGTCGTCCAGCTGCTGTCGCAGATGTCCGCGCAATTGAGCGAACTCGAAACCGGCATTCTTGCGTCGCGCGAGCGGGTCGCATCGCTGTTCGACGAGGGGCGGGCGCATCTGGCGACCATGCGCAGGCTGGTGTCGGCGCCCGGGGCCGTGGCGCCGCGCAGCGACGAGTTTTCGGCCGAGGTCGTGGCACTTTCCGGCGTCATCACCTCGCTGGAGCAGACCTCGATCGCACCCTCGGTCAAACGGGCTGCCGAAGACCTCTCGCTCGGCTTCATCGCGCCGGTCGCCGATGGCAGGGCTGCGGATCTCGCGAACCGCCAGGACGAGGTGATGCAGACGATCCGTGCGTCGGTCGCAGCCCAGTCGCAGGTGCTTTCGAACGCGGCCGATGACATTCTCTCGCGCGAGCCGGTGGCGGAGCGCCGTTTCGTGCCGCTGTCTTCGGCGGAAGCGGTTCTGCGCTATGGCGCCGATTTCATTCCGGCCTGGGCAGGGGCGATTTCCATCGACCTTTTGCCTGCCGTTCTCGTCTTCATTCTGGCTGTTGTCCATGGAGCGATACGGCGGCAGGAGGAGCGGTTGCCATTCGCCCAGCGGATCACCGCGGCAGAACTTCTCGAGGCGCTCGAGGTTCAGCGCGCGCTCGGCCGGCAGGGGATCGATGTGGAACAGGCGGTGGAAACGGCTGAAACCGAGGAGGAACGCGAGCGTGCGGACTCCAACATCACGAGCCTCGATGTGTCGGGCAAGGCGCCGCGCAAGGGACCGCCCGCATGAGCAGCGCCCCTTCGCTTGGCTCGCGCCTGAAGACAGCCATTGTCACCGCCGACGACGGCCTTCTGATGCGCAGCGCCTTTTTCGGCCTTCTGGCGCTTGCGGGTGCGTTCCTGTTCATTGACTTCAAGGAAATGAGCGAGGCAAGCGCCGCGTTTCCCGGTCATGATCCGATGACGCGGAATGCCCCGGTGCTGCCGCCAGCCTTGACCGACGGCGTGCCGCAGGCGCCGCCGGTGGATCCGGAAAGTTCGCCTGAAACCCTGCGGGAGCCGATGACATTCGAACTCCTGCCCGGCGGCATGCTCAAGGCGGAAGGCTCGATCGATCCGGGCGCTGCCGACCGTTTTGCCGAAGAGATTACGGCGCGAGGCGAATATGTGAAGGAGGTGTCGCTCAACTCACCGGGCGGCTCCGTCGACGATGCGTTGAAGATGTCGGCGCTGATCCGGGAAAAGGGGCTGAACACCAAGGTGGCGACGAAGGCGCTCTGCGCATCGTCCTGCCCGCTCGTCTTCGCCGGCGGGGTTGCGCGCGAGGCGCAGGAGGATGCCATTGTCGGCGTCCACCAGGTCTTCAATGCCAGCCAGACCAGGCCGTCGCCCGAGCAGGCGATGTCCGGCGCGCAGCGGATGACCGCGCGCATTGCGCGGCACCTCGACGAGATGGGAATCGGCAGCGGGCTTTGGCTCAACGCGCTCGAAACGCCGCCGGACCGGCTCTACTATCTGACGCCGGAGGAAATGGCGGAGTTCAAGCTGACAACCGACCCCGTTGCGACGGCGCGGAAGGCAGACTAGATCGCGTCATGCCTCTGGCGGCGCTGGCCTTCGAGAGTTTCCCAACCCATCAACGCATCAACAGCACCGGCGCCTTGCAGGATCTGAGCATTTCGCTCGTTGTCGAACCGATGACGAAGCTGCGAATGCGGGAGTGGCCATAGGCGCCCATGACGACCATGCAGGAGCCGGCTTCCTCCACGCGCTTGCCGAGCACTTCTTCGGGCTGGCCTGCGAGGATGTGCGTTTCCACATCGAGCCCCGCGCCGGTGAGAATGGCGCTTGCATCCTCAAGCCAGCGCTCGGTTTCCCGCGTGCGCTGTCCAACGGTGATGACCTCGATCTTCAGGCCGGCAAAGAGCGCGTTGCGTGCGACATGGTCGACCACGCGCTGGCTCGAGGCCGCGCCGTCATAGGCGATGATGGCGCGGTCGAGCGGCTTGAAGGCGCGGGAGGCCACGAAGACCGGGCGGTGGCTGGCGCGCACCAGACCCTCGACATGGTTGCCGAGCTTCAGGCTTGCAAAATCGGCCTCTTCGCCGCGCTTGCCGATCATGATCATGGCGGCGCGGTTTTCGAGCGCGTGGACGGCCTCGACCAGTTCGCCCTGCCTCAGATGCGAGGAGGCCACGGTGTGACCGGCGGTTTCGATGACCTCGCGTGCGTCATCGAGAATGGCGCGGCCCTTTTGCTGCAACAGCTTCGAGCGCTGTTCATCGAGCGAGGAGAGCTTGTCGAGAAGCGCTGTTCGGGCGCCAAGCGCGATCGAGCCCGAGAGATCCGACTTGCCGTCCCTGGAAACCCGGTCGATCACGTGCATGAGCTCGACTTCGGCGTCCATCCGGCCGGCTGCCCAGGCGGCATGATCGCAGACGCTTTTCGAATAAATCGAGCCGTCGACGAGTGCGAGAATGGTGTTTGTCATGGCTGTCTCCCCCGGTCAGTGCGACATCAGCTTGTCCATCGCACCGGGCTTGTCGTGGATCGCAAGCCTGTCGACGATGGTTTCGGATGCTTCGTTCATGCCGATGATTTCGACGTCTGCGCCGTCACGGCGGAACTTGAGCACCGCCATGTCGAGCGCGGCAACGCTCGAAATATCCCAGATGTGGGCGCGGGAGACATCGATGACGACCTTTTCGAGCACTTCGCGGAAGTCGAACGCCTGCATGAAATCATCCGCCGAGGCAAAAAACAACTGGCCCTCGACGATGTAGGTTCTCGTCCGGCCATCGGCGGAAAGCTCGGAACGGACGCCGAAAAGCTGGGAGATCTTCCAGGCGAAGAAAATGCCCGACAGCAACACGCCGACCAGCACGCCGATCGCCAGGTTGTGGGTGAAGACCACGAACAGCACGGTTGCCAGCATCACTACGGACGAAGACCGCGGATGGGTCCTGAGGCTCTTGATCGAGGACCAAGAGAAGGTGCCGATCGAGACCATAATCATGATCGCCACGAGGGCCGCCATCGGGATTTGAGCGACCGAATCCCCGAGCACGACGATGAAGAACAGAAGCATGGCGCCGGCGACGAAGGTGGAGAGGCGCCCGCGGCCGCCGGATTTCACGTTGATGATCGACTGGCCGATCATGGCGCAGCCGGCCATGCCGCCGATGAAGCCGGTGGCGGTGTTGGCGATGCCCTGGCCGACGCATTCCATGTTGCGGTTCGACGAGGTGTCGGTGAGATCGTCGACGATCGACTGGGTCATCAGCGATTCGAGCAGGCCCACGGCTGCGACCGCGACGGAATAGGGCAGGATGATCCACAGCGTTTCCAGCGTAAGCGGGATGTCTGGGATCAGGAACACCGGCAGCGTGTCGGGCAGGGCGCCCATGTCGCCCACGGTGCGCAGATCGAAGCCGAAGAACCAGGTAATCGCGGTCAGCACGACGATGGTGACCAGCGGCGACGGGATGGCGGTGGTGATCAGCGGGAACAGGTAGATGATCGCGAGGCCCGCAGCCACCATCACATAGGTAAGCCATGGGACGCCGATGAGTTCGGGCAATTGCGCCATGAAGATCAGGATCGCGAGCGCGTTGACGAAGCCCGTCATTACCGATTTCGAGACGAAGCGCATGACGTAGCCAAGCCGGGCAGCGCCGGCGGCGATCTGGATCAGGCCGGCGAGCACGGTCGCGGCGAGGAGATACTCAAGCCCGTGCTCCTTGACCAGCGTGACCATCAGCACCGCGGTTGCCGCGGTGGCTGCGGAGATCATGCCCGGACGTCCGCCGACGATCGCGGTGATTACGGCAATCGAGAAAGAGGCGTAAAGGCCGACCTTGGGATCGACGCCGGCGATGATCGAAAACGCGATGGCTTCGGGGATCAGGGCCAGGGCGACGACCAGACCCGAAAGAATGTCGCCGCGGATGTTTCCGGTCCATTGCGAAAGATAGCTGTTGAACGAAATCATGAAGAGGGGTCGTCCTGTCCGTTGGGAGGCGGGAGGTCGGTTTGCGCTGGCGCTGGAGGCCGTGCGTCCGGGTGCGTGTGTTGCGTGGTGCCCCGGCGGAAGCGGAAACCGCCCGGAGCCTTCAAGCCCGGTAAGGCCGGAGATTTGCGGTCTCTTTACAGTCAGCAGACCCGAATGCCAAGCCGTGAGGTATCACCCCGGGGGAAAACGCTGCAGCTTTCGTGCCGGCGTAGACCGGGCGGAGGCCGTATCCTGCGCCAATCAGCCGGTCAAATCGTGGATATGAACCGTCGGGCAGACCGAACGGGCAATGTCGCAGAGATGGCGGTGATGGGTGAGATAGATCACCTGGCCGACGCCTGCCATCTGGGCAAACAGCCGGAAGGTCTCCTCGGCGCGGAAATCGTCGAAGGTTTCCATGATGTCGTCGGCAATGAATGGGACGGTCTGCCGCGATTGGGCAAACTCGTGATAACCGGCGACGCGCAGCGCCAGGTAAAGCTGGAACCGGGCGCCTTTCGACATCTCGCCTGCCTGCTTGGAGCCGCCGTCGCGTGTGAGCGCGATCAGCAGTTCGCGGTCCTTGTCGGGCTGAGAGGTCAGGCCGGTGTAGTGACCGCGGCTGATGGTCCGGATCGCATCGGACGCCCTCGCCATCATGCCGGAGCGATGATGCTCGCGGTAGAGCGCAAGCGCCTGTTCCATGGCGAGCAAACCGGCGGAAAGGCGCATGTAGCGGATGGCGCCCTCGGTCATGGCCTCGAGTGCGGTGCGGCGCTGCTGCTCGATCAACGCAACGGCGTCGTCACCGCCAACGGCGTCAAGCGCTTCACTGGCTCGGGAGCGTGTGGCGTGCAAGTCCTGAACCTCGGTGTCGAGCCTTTCGAGTTCCGCTTCCGCCTCCTGCCGCTGTTGTTCCAGCGCATGCCGATCGGCGTCCTGCAAGCGCGCCAGCGCCTCCTCGATCGAGGTCGTGTCGAGGCTCTCGCATAATTGTCGGTCAAGCGCGTCGATTCGTTCAGCGAGTGCGCGACGCTCATGTGCCGTCGCCACTTTCCGTGCGGCCTCGGCCAGATCATCGGCTTCCAGCGCGGCAAGAAGATCGGATTTGAGCCTGTTGTGGGCGGCGAGCGCTTCGTTGTCAGTCCGTTGACGCTCAAGCGCCTTCTCACGCCGTTCCTCAAGGGCTCGCACTTGCTTCTGCGCCGAGTCCGCAGCGCCGAGGCGCGCCGACAGTTCTCGCTCCAGATCGGTCGCGGATAGCCCCGTGTCATCATTGCCCGCAGCGCTTGCCAGCTCCGTCACCGCGGCTTCGTAATCGGCCTGGTCGCGCTGCATCTTGGCAATGCGGTCGCGCAGCCCGGCGCGCTGTTTGAGCGCTCCGGCGAGTTCGGTGAGAAGCGGCAGGATCTCACGCACCTGGTCGGCGGAGGGAACACGCTCGCCCCGGCCCAGCCAGCAGGTCGCGCAAGTGCTTTTCCAAGCCGTTTGCCAGGCTTGAGCATCTTCCTCGGCGTTGCGCAGATCGGTTTCCCGCCGGGCGGCATCGCGGCGTGCCGCGGTTTCGGTTTCGCGGAGGCCCTCAAGAGCGTTTTCCCGGGCGATCACGGTTTCCGCGCGCATTACCAGCGTATCGAAGTCATCCGCCTCGCTGATGGCTTCACTCAAGCCGGTCAGCGCCCGGGCCAGACGGTCACGTGACGCCTCGCGCTCCTGCCGCGCGGCGTCGGCCTCGTGTTCCAGGCCGCGGATCTGCTCATGGCATGTCAGCGCTTCCTGCCGGCTGTGAAGCCAGGTTTCTAGCCGTGCAGGTGTCAGCTCCTGGCCGGCTGATGCAAGCTCGAGCGCCATGGAGGCGATCAATCCGTGCCACTGTTCACTTTCCGACTTCATGCGGTCTTCGAGAGACTGACGGGCGCTGTTTGCCGCGTCCAGATCGGCCTGGAGTGTGGCGGTCTGTACCGCGATGTCTCTGAGCCGCGCGGCATCGGCGTGGAACGCGGCCTGCTGATCCATCGCGTTGTCATGCGAATCCATCGAGGATTTGAAAGTCTCCGCGGAAACCGCATCAAGACTGGCCCGGTGATGCATCCAGGCTTCATCACGGGCCGCCCTGAGTGTCCTGATTGTTTCCGCCGGCGGCAGATTGCCGCTCTCGACAATGGCTTCCCGCTCTGCGGCCAGACGTTCGATCTGGCGCGTGAGGCGCGCAATGTCCTCGTCCAGCCGGTTCCGGTCCCGTGCTTGTCTATCGAGCGCGGCTTTCCGTGCCTCGATATCCTCGGTCGAGGCCGGGCGCATGGCCTGGAGCCCGGACATGTCCCCACGCCACGGCGCCAGCGTTGCGGTGAGCGTTTCGAGCCTTTCGCGGGCCGGAGCGAGGCTTCGGTGCAGCGTCTTCAGCCTGTGGCCATGATCCTCCTGGCGCGCCTGCGCCAGCACGGCCTTAAGCACAGCGATCCGGTCCTGTCGTGAACCGGATGCCGGGTCCGCTTGCGGGCCGGCGGTTTCCGGCAGGCTCGCGACGGCCTCTTCGTGACGTGTCCGGGCGTCCGAAAGCTCCTTGCGGGCAGAAAGCAGCCTGATGTCGATTTCGGACCGTCGCGCGATCATTTCGGCCAGAGCGGACGAGGTCGCTGCGTCGAGCAGCAAGGTTTCCGCGTCGGTCTCTTTGCTGCGTCCAAGCCGTATCAACAGCTGTGTGATTTCGGTGTCGATCTCACCGAGTGACAGTTTGAGCTTGGGGACGTCCTCCTGCGCAGTGGCATGGCGGGCATGCAGCTTTTCAAGGTCGAAGAACCGGTCGCGCAGTGCCAGGATGGTTTCGTCCACCTCGATGGCCGACAATTCCTGATCCAACCCGGAAATCTGGTGTTCGAGGGCTTCACTGGCTGCTTCCAACCGGGCTTCCTCGGCGCGAAGCCGGGTGATTTCATCGGCGATATCGGCTCTGACATCCGGCACATCCTCCATCTGGTCGAGTTGTGCCGCCAGATCCGCGCGCTCCCGTGCGCGCGGCAAAGCCGTGAGCATCGCGTCGATGGCTTTAAGCTCGGTCTGGACCTTGCGGCGCCGGTCGGTCGCCTCCGAATGGCGGCCAGTCGCCTCCTCACAGGCGGCCACAAGACGGGCATGTTCGCTCGCCTCTGTGTCGAGTTCGTCGCGCCTTGTCTTGAGTGTCGCGAGTTCGGCCTTGAGGTCGGCCAGTTCACCCGAACGCGCCCGGTACTTGTAGAAGGCTTCTGTCTCGGCGCGGATTTCGCCGAGGTTGCGGGAGAGCTCTCCAAGACCCGCACTCGCGGAGAAAAGTAATTCGCCCAGATCGCCGCGGCTTTCCAGAATGCTGTCGCCGCCCTTTTCGAGTGTGTCGTCGTCAAGCGAGAACATCGTGCGGTAGCTTTCTCGGTCCAGACCGCCAAGGGCGGCAGTGAGTGCGGTTTCCGCGACCGGTTGTCCGCCTGAATCGAGAAGGCTGTTTTGCTGTCGCTTGATCCGGACGAACTCGCTTACGCCGTCCTCGGCTTCCACCGCGGCTCCGATCTGCATGGTCGGGTAGGGGTGCAGAAAGTTGTAGCTGTTCTGCGCCGTGATCCCGAACAGAAGGTCGAGCCAGGCATTGAACAGCGTCGATTTTCCGGCCTCGTTCGGTCCGTAGATCAGGTGAAGGTCGGGCGCGTCGCCTTCGGGATTGGGAAATTCGATGACATGATCGGTGAACTTGCCGTAGCGGGTCAGATCGAGGCGATTGAGGCGCATCAGGTTTCCCCTCGCGTCGGGCCGGCGCGAAGCCGGGCGAGAACCTCGGTGACGCCATCCCTGGCAAGGTCCTGCAGCGCCGCCCGGGTGGCCGCCTCATCCGCTCCGAAAACATTGCGCAGGTCGGTCGGCAATTGCCCCTGAACCTGGCTTGCCACGGCCTCCAGTGCCGCGTCAAAGCCCGCCGACCCGAGAACCCGATCCGCAATCAGCGTTTGCAATTCGACCAGAGGATCCGCGCCGGTGTTGCTCTCCCGGGCGGGCGGAGCGTCACTTTCTATGGCGAGTTTCTCGATCCATGTGTTTCCGATGCGGCTGCCCTGTTCTTTCGCTTCCTCAAGGAGCAGGTCGGAATCCCTGTGCATGCGCCAGGCGAGGGGTGTCGCCCCGTGAAGTTCGATCCGGGCCACCAGTTCCGGCGCGGCTGTCTTCTTACGAGCAGCCTCGAGGTTCCGAGTCATGGCATGGGCGAGGTCCGGCCAGTCGGTCAGACCGCTCACATCGATCCTGACCCGCTTGAATTCGGCCAGAGCAAGCGGCTTTTCCTCAAGCTTCACGGCGCGGTCGTTGTCGATCGACACCAGCGTGACCGATTTAGACCCGTCCTCGTTGATATCGCGCCCCTGCGGGATGCCAGGCATGACGATAGTGCTCGCGCCCTCGATCACCGCGCGCTTGTGGATATGGCCCAGCGCCCAGTAGTCGTAGCCGGAGGCAGCGAGATCCGCCGGGCTGCAGGGGGCGTAGGAATCGTGACCCGGTGCGCCGCCGAGGCTCGTGTGCAGCATGCCGATATTGATCGCATCCGCTACGGCCGGTTTGTAGCGCGGTACCAGATTGTCGGGCGCGCGGGGATTGGCGAAGCTCAAGCCGTGAATGGCGACCGGCCTGTCGCCCGCAGCGCGCTCGATCATGACGGTGTCCGGAGTTCCTCCGAACAGCCTGACCGCCTCGGGCAGAACCAGTTCCTTGGTCACACGTGACATCGCATCGTGGTTGCCGCGAATGATGAAGGTCCGTATCCCCGCCTTCGACAGTCGCGAGAGTTCGCCCGCGAGGAAACGGGCCGTTTTCATCGATGTCTGGTCGCCATCGTACAGATCGCCTGCGATGAGCAGCGCGTCGACCGACTGGTCAAGGCAAAGATCGATGATCGCGGAAAATGTCGTCCGGGTGGCCGAGCCGATCAGCGCCGCAACCTCCGGGTCGCGCAGCGCCAGGCTTTTCAGCGGTGAATCAAGGTGAATGTCGGCGGTATGGACAAAACGAAATGCGGTAATCGGCGAATCCTCCGGGTCCGCCTGAAGCTGTCACGTGCATGAGGGATTCTCAAGCCGTCCCGCTGCCCGACGGCACATGCGATCTGTGACTGCCGCCATCGCAATGCGGCAGGAGCACCGGGACGGCCGAACCGGTATCGTCACGGCTGCTTGCTGGTTTTTCCCGTTACGCGGAGCCAGCGGCCGCCATGATCGGGCGACTGGATTTTCCTGAAGCTCATGCCTGCCGATCGGACCGTCTTGACGTCGTCGGTAAGGTTGTCGAGCACGAAGTCGCCGTCCCTTGTGCGCACAACGAGCACCGTATGGGCTTCAAGCCCGTTGTGTCCCATGGTGAGCAGCAATTGTGAGGATTTGAATCCCTGCCGCATCAACTTGGCGCGTTTGGCGAGCGCAAAATCCTCGCAGTCGCCGCTCCGGGTGCGTGCCGTCCAGTATTCCTTGCGGCCGAAGGCGTCCCGATCTGCAACCGGCTTGATGGCCCTGTTCACCGAAACGTTGACGCGCTTAAGAACGTTCAGGCTTGCTGCCGGAAGCTTCGATGACGCAGACCGGCTCCGGCAGTCGGAGGCATGGCGGGAACAATAGTCCACATGGCCATAGGGCCGAGAGGTCTCGCTGCCGGTCTTGAGCCAGACGGAGGCGCGCGAAGGCGCAGAAAAGGCAAACAGCACAGCGGCTGAAAGCAGAAACATGACAGGTATGCTCATCAGTCCAACGAGGCTCCCAGGCAGCTTTCGATGATGGGTGAAACAGTATCGGCCAAGCGCCATGAGACTTTAATTCAATGGCCATTGCAACCCCTCCATTCCGGGGATGCATGCCAATCCAGAAATTCCCGCATGATGCACTTCAAGCGCGGCCTTTCCTGGACTCTGTACCAGGCTTCGTGCAGCCAATCTGATATGCATAAAATATGTGCACAGGTTAATAAACAGGCAATATTTGACCCGGTTTTTACAGTCAGGTCAATTCTTGGGGGTCAGATCCGTTGGATTGCAAGGCGCGATGTCATCCTTCGGCAGTTGGCAAGGCGTTTGCATTGGAAGTGTTCGTGAACAGCAACAGCACGGAGGCTGATATGAAAATAACCACAAAATTGCGCAATGCGGGGGCAGCTGCATTTCTTTCCACGGCGGTATTCGCGCACGTGGCCCATGCCCAAGAGGAAACAATCAAGGTCGGCGTGCTGCACTCGCTTTCCGGAACCATGGCAATTTCCGAAACAACCCTGAAAGACACCATGTTGATGCTCATCGAAGAGCAGAACGAGAAAGGCGGCGTCCTTGGCAAGCAGCTCGAGGCTGTCGTCGTCGATCCGGCTTCGGACTGGCCGCTTTTTGCGGAAAAGGCCCGCGAGCTGCTGACCGTCCAGAACGTCGACGTGATCTTCGGCTGCTGGACGTCGGTGAGCCGCAAGTCAGTTCTGCCGGTGATCGAAGAACTCAACGGGCTGCTGTTCTATCCGGTCCAGTATGAGGGTGAGGAATCCTCGAAGAACGTCTTCTACACCGGCGCTGCGCCAAACCAGCAGGCAATTCCCGCAACCGACTACTTCCTTGAAGAGCTCGGCGTCGAGAAGTTCGCGCTTCTTGGCACGGACTATGTCTACCCGCGCACCACCAACAACATTCTCGAGGCCTATCTCAAGGACAAGGGAATTGCGGAAGAGGACATTTTCGTCAACTACACGCCATTCGGTCATTCGGACTGGTCCAAGATCGTCGCGGACGTCGTGGCCCTTGGCGCTGACGGCAAGAAGGTCGGCGTGATCTCCACCATCAACGGCGACGCCAATATCGGCTTCTACAAGGAACTTGCGGCTGCCGGCGTCTCGGCTGACGACATTCCGGTCGTTGCGTTCTCCGTGGGTGAGGAAGAACTCGCCGGTCTCGACACTTCCAACCTGGTCGGCCATCTGGCCGCATGGAACTACTTCCAGTCCGCCGACAGCGAGATCAACGAGGAATTCGTTGCCAAGTGGAAAGAGTTCGCAGGTGAAGACCGCGTGACCAACGATCCGATGGAAGCTCATGTCATCGGCTTCAACATGTGGGTTGCCGCGGTCGAAGCAGCCGGGACGACCGATGTCGATGCGGTTCGCGAAGCCATGTATGGCCTCGAAACGCCGAACCTGACCGGCGGCACCGCCGTGATGCTGCCGAACCACCATCTCGCCAAGCCGGTTCTGATCGGCGAAATCCAGGCGGACGGCCAGTTCGACATCATCAGCCAGACCGCCGAGGTTCCTGGTGACGCATGGACGGACTACCTGCCGGAATCCGCTGTCCTGAAGTCGGATTGGAAAGAGCTTGGTTGCGGCATGTACAATACCGAAACCAACACCTGCGTGCAGATCAAGTCCAACTACTGACGGTTAGAGGAGGGGGCTTTCCGGCCCCCTCCGCCACCTCCTGAGATGATCCGAGAGTCTTGATGCTCCGCACACTTCTTCTTTTTCTCGTTCTTGCCATTTCAACCGGCCTGAGTCCGGCAAGCGCGCAGGAACCCGATCTCAATGCAGTTCTCGAACGCCATGCGGACATGATCCAGCGGCCCTCCCGCACGACCATCGGACCGGTTCTCGATGATCTGGCGGCAAGTCAGGCGCCCGGTCTCGAACGGTTCCTGGAGAACTGGCGCGAGAAGCTGGTCTGGCAGCGCGAATCCGACGGACGGTTCTTCTACGTGCGTGAACTGGAGGGCGATCAGGTCATGCTGATCGACCCGGCCACCGGTGAAGACGTCGCGGAAATCGACGATGGCGAATTAAAGAACATCAAGCCCAACAGCGGCGTGCGGGCCATGATCGCGTCCACGCTGGTCCAGTTTCAGCTGTCCGATCCAGATCCGGAGCGACGGATGCAGGCGCTCAACGCGCTCGAACGCAGTCCGGATGCCTCGCATCTGAGTGTATTGCGCGGGGCAATCGAAACCGAACCCGATCCGGTGCTCAAAGCCCGCAAGGAACGGCTTGAGCGACTGTTGACCATTCAGTTCGGCGACAACGAGGCCGCGCGGATTGCCGCGATTGAAAGTTTTTCCAGAGACACCGGCGTCGATGCGCGCGCAGCGCTCAACCCGCTGGTGACCACGCGCATTGAAGCCCACAGGGAAGTCCCCGAAGGCCTCAACGTGGCAAAGACCCTTGTTCCGGGTCGCGACATCGAAAGGCAGGCAGCCTACGACATGCTGGTCGAAGCGGGTGAAGCGCGGCCGGTGGTGCCCACCGCCGCGCGCAAGCAGGCGTTGGTCGCAAACATCGAGAATGGCAGTGTCGGCGGTGTGCCCGTGTCCGAGCTTTCCACCCAGGAGGCGCGTGACAGGGCCTACAGGGCGCTTGCGCAATCGGGCGCGGTGCCCGACCTTGTCACGTCCGAGGAAGAGGCAGCCGCGGTCGACGATTTTGTCTTCGTTGAAGTCTACAATGAAACCAATCCGGCCATCACCGATGCCGTGGAGGAGGCGCTCAGCCAGATCGACCAGACGGTGGGATTGTACCAGGTTGCCGATCTGGCGCTCGACGGGTTGTCGCTCGCGTCGATCTATTTCCTGGCGGCCATCGGACTGGCCATCACCTTCGGCGTGATGGGGGTTATCAACATGGCCCATGGCGAGTTCATCATGATCGGCGCCTACACCGGATATGTGGTCCAGCAGATCATCCCGAACTATACCGTGTCGATCATCGTGGCGCTGCCGCTGGCGTTCGCGGTGGCCTTCATGGCGGGTGTGGCGCTCGAGCGTCTTGTCATCCGGCATCTCGCCCACAGGCCCCTTGAAACACTGCTGGCCACCTTCGGGATTTCCATCGCCCTTCAGCAAATCGCAAAGAACATCTTCGGCACCCAGGCGCGGCCTCTGACGTCGCCGGATTGGCTGGACGGCGCATTGGTCTTCAATGACGTCGTCTCGATCAGTTACATCCGGGTCGCGATCTTTGTCCTCGCACTGGTGTTTCTGGCGCTCCTGCTGTTCATCCTCAACCGCACCCGGCTCGGGCTCGAGGTTCGGGCGGTGACCCAGAACCCGCGCATGGCGTCGTCGATGGGCATCAATCCGGACCGGATCAACATGCTGACCTTCGGCCTTGGTTCGGGGATCGCGGGGATTGCGGGCGTGGCCATCGGGCTGTTTGCCAAGGTCACTTCCGAACTCGGTTCGGGCTACATCGTGCAAAGCTTCATGACCGTCGTCGTCGGCGGCGTTGGCAATATCTGGGGCACGCTGGCCGGGGCCGGGATGATCGGTTCGCTGCAGAAGCTGATCGAGTTCTTCAACCCGTCCAACACGCTTGCCGCGCAAACCTACATGATCATCTTCATCATCATTTTCATCCAGTTCAGGCCAAAGGGCATTATTGCGCTCAAGGGCCGGGCCGCGGGAGACTGAGCCATGACCCGCAGACCTCTTCTGCTTCGCGAACCATCGGTGATGATCTTCATTGCGCTTCTGGCAGCCTTCACCATCGCCGTGACCATTCTCTCCGAAGGGTTCGGGATCGGGCTGGTCTCGACAAGCTTCGTAAAGATCCTGGGCAAGACCCTGTGTCTCTGCCTGATCGCCATCGCGATGGATCTCGTCTGGGGCTATTGCGGGATCCTGTCACTCGGTCATTTCGCCTTTTTCGGGCTTGGCGGCTACATGATCGGCATGTGGCTGATGTACGAGCGCACCAAGGACATCGTGCTCGAGTCCCTTTCGGGTGCGGAGCTTCCGCCGACGCCGGAGGAAGTGCGCGATGCCATCGGCAACCAGATTTTCGGAGTGGTCGGAGGATCGGAAATTCCGGCGGTCTGGTATTTCGCCGACAGTCTCGTGGCGCAACTGGCGCTGGTCGTGCTGGTGCCGGGCCTTCTGGCGCTGGTCTTCGGCTGGCTGGCGTTCCGCTCGCGGGTGACGGGGGTCTATCTCTCGATCCTCACCCAGGCGATGACCCTGGCCCTGTCGCTCTATCTGTTCCAGAACGACTCCGGCCTGCGCGGCAACAACGGCCTCTCCGGGCTGCAGAACATTCCGGGCCTTCAGGACGTGCCGCAGTCGGTGGTCTCGGTCTGGTTCTTCCTGGCCTCGGCGGTGGCTCTGGGGCTCGGCTATGTGCTGGCTGCCTACGTGGTTTCGGGCAAGTTCGGCAACGTGATCCGGGCCATACGCGATGACGAGGCGCGGATCCGGTTCATGGGTTATCCGGTGGAAACCTTCAAGCTGGTGGTGTTCACGCTGACTGCGGTGATCGCGGCGATTGCCGGCGCGCTCTACTACCCGCAGGCGGGGATCATCAATCCGGCCGAGATTGCCCCCATCGCATCGATCTATCTGGCCGTCTGGGTGGCGATCGGCGGGCGCGGGCGGATTTACGGTGCAGTCATCGGCGCGGCGCTGGTGACACTGCTTTCGTCGTGGTTCACCGGGGGGCAGGCGCCGAGCATTCCGCTCGGTTTCTACACCATCGACTGGGTTGATTGGTGGCAGGTCCTGCTCGGCTTCGGCTTCGTGCTGGTCACGCTTTATGCCCCGCGCGGAATCGGCGGCGCGTTCGACCGGCTGATCAGAAAGGATGCCCCATGAGCGCGCTTCTGGAAGTTGTCTCGGTGTCGGTCTCATTTGACGGATTCAAGGCAATCAACGATTTGTCCTTCGAGATCGGCCCACAGGAGCTGCGCGCCGTCATCGGTCCCAACGGTGCGGGCAAGACCACGTTCATGGACATCGTCACCGGCAAGACCAGGCCCGACGAGGGGCGCGTGCGTTTCGGCGAACCGATGATGGATCTTCTGCGCATGTCGGAAAGCCAGATTGCGCGGGCGGGCATAGGCCGCAAGTTCCAGCGGCCGACGGTGTTCGAGACCCAGAGCGTGCGCGACAATCTGATGATGGCGCTCAGTGGCGACCGGTCGCCATTGGCGGTGATGGTCTACCGGCCATCGGATGCCGATATCGAGCGCGTCGAAGCGCTGGCGGCAGAGATCGGACTTTCGGGTGAACTCGACCGGGTGTCCGGGGAATTGTCCCATGGCCAGAAGCAATGGCTCGAAATCGGAATGCTGCTGGCGCAGGATCCGCAGTTGCTGCTTGTGGACGAGCCGGCAGCGGGCATGACGCTGGGCGAGCGCGAACACACCACCGACCTTCTCAGGCGCGCGGCCGAGACACGGGCCGTGGTGGTTGTCGAACACGACATGGAATTCGTGCGCCGGTTGGGGTGCAAGGTGACCGTCCTGCACGAGGGGTCGGTTCTCGCCGAGGGATCGCTCGATCATGTGACGGCGAATTCCGATGTGATCGACGTGTATTTGGGGCGCTAAGACATGCTCGATATCGAAAATTTCACCCTGCATTACGGCCAGTCGCAGATTCTCAAGGGCGTCTCGCTGAGCGCCCGGACCGGTCAGGTCACCTGTGTGATGGGCACCAATGGCGTCGGCAAGACGAGCCTGCTCAAGGCGATCTCGGGGGTGCATCACCGGTCTGGCGGGGATTACCGTCTTGATGGCGAAGAGATTGCCAAGCCTGCCGCGCACCAGCTTGCCGCCAAGGGCGTGGGCTATGTGCCGCAGGGGCGCGACATCTTTCCGCTGCTCACGGTGACCGAGAACCTCGAGACCGGGTTTGCCTGTCTGCCGCGATCCGAGCACCGGATTCCGGATCATATCTACGAGCTGTTCCCGGTGCTCAAGGACATGCGCAACCGCCGCGGCGGCGATCTTTCGGGCGGACAGCAGCAGCAATTGAGCATCGCGCGCGCGCTCATCACGAAGCCGAAACTGCTGCTGCTCGATGAACCCACCGAGGGCATACAGCCCAACATCATCCAGCAGATCGGCCGGGTGATTGCGCTGCTCAGGGACCAGGGCGACATGGCGATTGTGCTGGTCGAGCAGTATTTCGAATTCGCCTACGGACTTGCCGACAGGTTCTGCGTTCTCGAGCGTGGCGAGGTGAAGATGTCCGGCGACCGGGAGTCGGTGAGCAAGGACAGCCTGCGCGACGCGGTTTCGGTCTGATTGCCGCGAGGCGTCGGATGCAAACCGGTTCCTGCTTTCGCCGGAACTGCTTCAGAAGACGCTTTGCTTCCTTCGTGACAGGAAGAAGCCGTGTCCGCTATTGTTGCGGCAGGTCAGCCCGGTTTTCTCCGATTTGCAGGTAATCGAACCGAAGTCTGCGGAACGGCCATATTGGGCGATATCGCTGTAGTCGACCGTCTCCGGCCTTCCGCCGCATGTCAGTCGCGCCGATCCCGTGCCATCGAGATCAAACTCGTGTCCCCACACACCCGAGCACGAGGCGGGCTTTGGCATGGGCGGGGTTCCGCTGCGGTTGACGATCACACAGCTGATCGATCCACCGCCACTCACCATGCCGTTGCAGTAGATGTTGCCGGACGGCGTCATGAAGCCGAAGCCATCCGCCCCTGCCGCGTTGGGTAGGCAGAGTGCAACGGTTGCGGCGGCGAAAAGCAGTTTGAGGTACATCATCGGCTCCCCTGGTTCGGTTGTGGTCTGTATAGGATCCTGCAACCGAGAATACAGCCACCAAACCGGGGACATGGTAAATCCGCAACCGCTGAAAACCGGGATGATTGGTGGTTATGCCCAGGCGTGAAATGCCTCCGCAATGGGCGGATTGGGCCGGATTTTGGGAGATGTGCCTGTTGACGGTGCAAATGCGAAGGGACGGATGAGGCGGGAAGGCGCGTTTGCAGGCCGGCGGCCAACTGGCACGCATCGTGCATCGAACCAGTCAGATCCAGAGGGGATCGACAACGACGCCGAAAGCGGCGCGACGAAGAAGAAGCAACCCGACACGGGTTATGAAGAATGCCGCCGGGCGGAGTCCCTTCCTCCAAAACCCCCAACACGGGTTTCCCATCCGCCTGGCGGCCATTCGACAAACACCATCGTGTGTGTGCTTCTCGATTACCCGAAGGTCGCTGACCTAGTCCGTGAGACGGATTGACCCCAAGCGGGCGTAGTCGCGGTAGATTGAACGAAACGAGAGCGTTCCCCCCATTTCGGAGGCAATGGCCGACATGGCGTCCTGCAGTCTTTCGCGCGGCGTGACATGAAAGCGGGCAAGCCAGTTCCTCAGGCCGCGGCCGAACCAGACAGGCAAATCGTTCTGTCCTCCGAAATCGACCACATGAAGTTCGCCGCCGGGACGGACTGACGCGCCGGCGTGCTGAAGCGCGGTTTCCCATCCGGGGATCATGGAAAGGCTGTAGGAGCAGAAGACACGGTCAAAATGCGATTGCCCGAAAAGGGCTTCTGGATCGAAGCGTGTGGCATCGCCCTGGGCCAGGGTGACACGTGCCTCAAGACCGTTTCTGCGAAGCGTTGCTTCTGCAGACTTGAGCATTTCGGCGGAAATGTCGAGACCATAGAGCCGGGTTTCCGGGTATTGACGGGCCGTTAGCACGAGATTGCGCGCGGTGCCGCAGCCGATCTCGAGCACGGATCCGCCCGGCGGCGGCTGCAAGATCGTGATCAGTTCATTCCGGCCCAGAAGGTAGTAACGCCGTGTGAGATCGTAGGCATGGCGTTGATAGCGATAGATCCCGTCCATCGCCGCCGCGCTGGCTGAGGTTGACGTCATCTCGCCGGTTCCCGGCGGACGTGGAGGTGGAAACCGCCGTAAATCGCGGACCGGTCCTGCTTGCCGAACTCAAGGCTTTCAGCCGCACGGTAATCCCACTTGTCGAGAATTCCGTCCGGAACGCGGCCCGGAAGCGGCGAGGCGCTCGCGGCGGTCCGGTAGATCACGCGCGCGCCCGGGGTCGCAGTGCGGGTGATTTCCGCCCACAGATCCGTGAGCTGGCGGTCGGTCATCCAGTCCTGGGCATCGAGCAGGACGAAGGCATCGAGCGAGCAGGCCGGACGGGCGGCCAGCATGGCGGTGATGCTTTCATTGACGATCTTGACGCGCTTCGCGTTGCCGCGGACGGCGGCGAAGTTTTTGGCTTCCAGGTAGGGCGGCAGGCTGCCTGTCTCGCCGGACTGGTAGCGCCGGCCGAAAGCCTGCCAGGCGAAGTAGTTGTCCTTGAGAGGAAATCCGCAGGCGAGCCGCTCGGTTCTGGTTCTCAACGCCCCGATCATTCCGTCTTCCGCATCACCGGCAAGGGCCTCGTACTGGGCCGGCGGAATGCCGAGACCGAACAGGGATGCTCGCAATGAGGTGAGGGTGCGGAAGCTGCGGCTTTCGAACACCGGCGCGATCCGCGCTTCGAAGAACTCGCGCTGCTTTTCGACGCTGTCCATGCGCAGCAGTTCCCGGGGATCGACACCGTAGACCTTGCCGAGACCATGAGCCACGGAAATGAAGCGACCGAGCAGCCCTGTGGCATAGAAGCCGCGGGCAAATTTCGAGATCCTGCGGCGGCCGGTCAGATCCCGTCCATCCCAGTATGCCCGTGTCTGGGGATCCAGGTGAGGGCGGATGTGGCGTCTGTAGAGTGCGATATTGGATTTCAGGTTCGCGTGGCGAAACATGTTGGAGAATGCGGCGTGGCCGGGCAAGTGTTGTGCGGCAGCCAGCTTGAGCTTGCCGAGCGCGACATGTGCGGGCGACAGGTCCACGGCGACGATGCGCTGCGGGTTTGCGGTCAGATAGGACATGACATTGCATGATCCCGATGCAATGGTCACAAGCGTGTCCGTCGGCTTGAGGTCGAGCGCCTTCATGTCGACGACCGGGTCCTCCCAGATCTGCGGATAGACCAGACCGCGGAAGGCGGCGGAGAATATGCGCTCGAGCAGGCCCGTCGAAGACAGGGCCGTATTGCGGATGACCGCTCCGTCGATACGCGCCCCGACGGTGGGTGTTTCAATCATCGCCATGGGTGGTGGTTCCTCAAGGGGTTGAATTCAACGGCGGGGATCGGTCCGGGTTGCGACCGCGCCTGGTCATCAGGCCGCCTCGCCCTGGGGGGCGGGCGTGCCGGCAACAGGCTGCCTGTCAGGGTCGGGGACGGCCTTCAGTCCCGCCTTGGCGGGGATCCGGCGGGACCAGTCGATCAGTTCCATTTGGCCGTCTTCGTGTTCGACGATTGCGGTGCAGCTTTCAACCCAGTCGCCGGTGTTGATGTACCGGATACCGCCGCGCATCTCGTTGGCCGCATGATGGATATGGCCGCAGATGACGCCGTCGGCGCCGTGCTTCCGCGCCTCGTCCGCCAGCACTTCCTCGAAGTTCGAAATGAAGTTGACCGCGCCTTTGACCTTGAGCTTTGCCCATCGGGAAAAGGACCAGTAACGCAAGCCCAGGAGCTTGCGGGTGCGGTTGTGCCACTTGTTGGTCCACATGGCGAAGCCGTAGGCCATGTCGCCCAGATGCGCCAGCCAGCGGTGGTTCATCACCACCATGTCGAACTCGTCGCCATGAATGACCAGCAGGCGTTTGCCGTCAGCGGTCTCGAAAACGTCGCGCTCGCGAACCTCGATCCCGCCGAAATGCACGCCCTGATAGTCGCGGAGCAACTCGTCGTGATTCCCCGGCACATAGATCACTCTCGTGCCCTTGCGCGCTTTCCTGAGGAGTTTCTGCACGACGTCGTTGTGGCTTTGCGGCCAGTAGAAGCCTTTGCGCTTCATGCGCCAGCAGTCGACGATGTCACCCACCAGGTAAATGGTCGGCGCATCGTGCTCGCGCAGAAAGTCGATCAGCAGCTCCGCCTGACAGTCGGGCGTGCCGAGATGAATGTCGAAAATGAAGATGGTGCGGTAGGATTTCGTCACGGGACCCGCCTGAACCTTGAGCAATCGTCTTGCGGGCAGCCTTAGACACGATTCCGTTTTCAGTTTTGTGACGGTCCTTTCCTCGGACCCTGGCTGCCGGTGATCGGCATCGTACCGGCCACGGCGGTTCGGGCCCGGTCAGGTCCGGTCCGAGGCCGCGGGGAGGTTCTCGATGTTCAGTTCGACCCGGTCGGCTGCGAAGCGGGACTGACCGAAGAGGATAGGGCGGAGGTCCATGTCGACATCGACAGCTTCGGTCACAAGAACGATTGCTCCGGGGGAGAGCGCCAGCAGGTCGAGGTCTTCCGTGCTTGCATGCCGGGCTTGCACCGAGGTCGATCTGCGGGTGTAGTCGTGAACGCCCAACTGAATCAGGCTTGCGGTTATCGAGCCGATTTGCGCGTAGAGTTCGCCGATCATGCCGAAGCGTTCCGCGTCGAACCAGGACACGGCTGCCGATACGGGTACGCCATCGGCGGAGGAAACGGTCTTTAGGCTGATAGCGGGTGCGCCAACGGATATATCCAGGGCTTTTGCGATCTGCGGCGGTGCAGGCAGGGTCTGGCTTCCCAGCAATTTTCCCGAGCGGGTGCGGGCCTGGTCTTCCAGGCCCGAGGAAAACCGGGTGCGCCGGCCAATCGGGTAGCGAAGCCGTTTCCGGTCGTTGAGGAACGTGCCGCGCCCCTGTTCGGCGCGCACGATGCCTTCCTTTTCAAGCGCCGCGATGGCTGACCGGACAGTGTGCCGGTTGACGCCGAAGCGCTCGGCGAGCTCGGCCTCGCCGGGAAGCCGGGTGTTGGCCGAAAGCCCGCCGAGCACATCCTGCCGGATATGGTCGGCAACCTGGCGCCACAGCGCAATGCCGGTCTTCCGTTCCAGTGTTTTCAAGGCTGTTTCTCCCCCGCCTGTCACAGGCTCGTCATATCCCCGGTTTAGGTCTACCCTAATTCATATAGTTGTCTAGATAAATAGACAAATAAGGAGTTTCAGATGAATTCACCCCAGACAGGGCCGGGCAAGGACGGCGGGCCCGGAGCGCGTGACAGACAGCGCCGCCTGTCGGTTCTGGCCAGGGCTCCGGCCGCCGAGCTTCTGGACCGATGGAAGGCCACCGGTCTCGATCCCGCGGTTGACCTGCTCAGGGGACCCGAAACAGGCTTGATTGCCGTGCGGGCGCGGATCGGTGGCGCGGGGCAACCGTTTCAGGCTGGCGAGATGTCGGCGACGCGGGTGACCGTGAGGATCGGAACGGGACAGGTGGGGCACGCCATGATCGCGGGCCGGGACGCGCGCAAGGCGAAAATGGTCGCCGTCATCGATGCGCTGGCTCTCGATCCTGCCCATGCTGAAACGATCGAGGCTCACATTGTGGCGCCGCTCGAGGCAATGGCCATGACGGCGGATGCCGCCGTGCGCTCGGAAACCGCCGCGACGAAGGTCAATTTCTTCACAATGGTCAGGGGAGAAGACTGATGCCGACAGCTGCAGCGCCCGTTTCCGCCTATGATGGCGGGCTGAGCGATCCGGTTCGCGGATCGCAACTGGTCTTCCGCCTGGTCATGGACGCGATGGCCCGGCCGGGAACGGTACACCACATTCCCGCACTCACCCGGCCCCCAAAGCCGCTTTATCCGGTTACGGGCGCGGTGATCTCGACCCTGGCTGACGCCGACACGCCGGTCTGGCTCGATCCGCCTTTGGCTAAAGCCGAAGGTGTTGGCGACTGGGTCGTCTTTCACACCGGCGCGCCCGTCACGCAGCACCAGTCGGAAGCGGCCTTCGCGGTGGTCGCCGCGCCGAAGACGCTTTCGGCACTCAATGGCTTTGCGCTGGGGTCACATGAATACCCCGACCGCTCGACGACGATAATCCTGCAGGTCCAGACACTTGCCGACGGACCCGTGCTGGAGTTCGAAGGCCCCGGAATTGATGGACGCATCCCCCTTTGCGCCGATCCCCTGCCGCAGCACTTCGCTGCGCAATGGCGGTCAAACCGTCAGGCGTTTCCGCGCGGCGTCGACCTCATCCTTGCAGCCCCCGATGGCGTTGCGGCTCTGCCGCGAAGCGCCCGGCTGATCGTTCCGGAGGCCTGAGCCATGTATGTTGCCGTCAAGGGCGGGGAAGCCGCCATCGCCAATGCCCACCGTCTGCTGGCCGACCGGCGTCGCGGAGACCGCAGCGTTCCGTCCCTGACGCTTGCCCAGATCGCGTCGCAACTGTCGCTGGCAGTCGACCGGGTCATGGCGGAAGGGTCTCTCTACGATCCGGAACTTGCAGCCCTTGCGGTCAAGCAGGCCCGGGGGGATCTGATCGAGGCTGTGTTCCTGCTGCGCGCCTACCGCACCACGCTGCCCCGCTTCGGGCACTCGGACCCTGTCGACACGGGACGCATGCTGGTCGAGCGGCGCGTTTCGGCGGTCTACAAGGATCTGCCCGGGGGGCAATTGCTGGGGCCGACTTTCGATTACACCCACCGGCTGCTCGATCCGGAACTGGCTTCCGATGGCGATCCCGACACCCCGCAGACCGCCACCGACAGTGGCGAGAAGATCACCCGCGTGTCCGACATTCTGGGCGACGAAGGCCTGATCGAGGAAGATTCGCTGACCGATGCGTCTGCGCCGGTTGCTGATATCACGCGCACGCCGACGGAGTATCCGATGGGACGGGATGCGCGGCTGCAGACGCTCGCGCGCGGTGACGAGGGCTTTCTTCTGGCGCTCGCCTACTCGACACAGCGCGGCTATGCGCGCAGCCATCCCTTCGTGGGGGAAATCCGCATCGGCGATGTGGATGTGGAGATGATGATCCCGGAACTCGGTTTCTCCGTGGTTGTCGGGCGTATCAAGCTGACCGAATGCCAGATGGTCAACCAGTTCAAGGGGTCCGCCAAGGCGCCGCCGCAATTCACCCGGGGATACGGGCTCGTGTTCGGCCAGTCCGAGCGCAAGGCGATGGCGATGTCGCTGTGCGACCGGGCGCTCAGGGCGGGCGAGCTTGGCGAGGATCTGACCGCGCCGGCGCAGGATGAGGAATTCGTGCTCTCGCACTGCGACAACGTGCAGGCCACCGGGTTCGTCGAGCATCTCAAGCTGCCGCATTACGTCGATTTCCAGGCGGAACTCGATCTGGTTCGCCGGATGCGGGCGGAGCACGCCGCAAAGACCGCCGCAGATCAGACGGACAGCGCCGGTGGCGGCGCAAACAAGGAGGCGGCGGAATGAACGCGCCATTGACACAGGAACCGACCGAGACGCTGGCCCGATACAATTTCGCCTATCTGGATGAACAGACAAAGCGGATGATCCGCCGCGCCATCCTCAAGGGCATCGCCATCCCCGGCTACCAGGTGCCGTTCGCCAGCCGCGAAATGCCGATGCCCTATGGCTGGGGCACGGGCGGGGTGCAGGTGACGGCCTCGATCATCGGTCCGGACGACGTTCTCAAGGTGATCGACCAGGGCGCCGACGACACGACGAATGCCGTTTCGATCCGGGCCTTCTTTGCCAAGACCGCGAGTGTCGAAACAACGACGGTCACGACCGACGCCTCGATCATCCAGACCCGCCACCGCATTCCGGAAACACCGCTTCAGGAGGGGCAGATCCTGGTCTACCAGGTGCCGATTCCCGAGCCGCTGCGGTTTCTGGAGCCGCGTGAAACCGAAACCCGGAAAATGCACGCGCTCGAGGAATACGGCCTGATGCATGTGAAGCTCTACGAGGACATTGCGCGCAACGGCCATATCGCGACAACCTACGCCTATCCGGTCAAGGTCGAGGGACGCTACGTGATGGATCCGTCGCCGACGCCGAAATTCGACAATCCGAAAATGCACCGTTCCGCGGCGCTGCAGCTGTTCGGCGCAGGCCGTGAAAAGCGAATTTACGCGATCCCGCCGCATACCGACGTCGTCAGTCTCGATTTCGAGGATCATCCGTTCGAGATCCAGCATTTCGAGCAGCCTTGTGCTCTGTGTGGCGCCGAGCAGGTCTATCTCGACGAGGTGGTGCTCGATGACCGCGGGGGACGGATGTTCGTGTGTTCAGACACCGATCACTGCGAAACCCGCCGGGCCGGGGGCCATCGCGGCACAATGCTTGGCGACCCGTTTCTTGCCGAAGAGAAGGAGGTTTCGTGATGCAGAGCGCTCAAGAACAGGACAGCGCCCGGATGCAGACCTCCGGCGTCGCGGAACATCCGCTGCTCGCGGTGGAAGGCATCACCCGGGTCTATGGCGAGCGCATCGGCTGCGCCGATGTCAGTTTCGAGCTCTTTGCCGGTGAGGTTCTCGCGATCGTGGGCGAGTCCGGGTCGGGCAAGACGACGTTGCTCAACTGCATTTCCTCCCGGCTGAGCCCGACATGTGGACGCGTCTCCTACCGGATGCGCGATGGCCAGACTGCCGACATCTACAAGATGGCAGAAGCCGAGCGGCGGCATCTGATGCGCACCGATTGGGGCTTTGTGCACCAGAACCCGATTGACGGGCTGAGAATGACCGTGTCGGCCGGCGCCAATGTGGGCGAGCGCCTGATGGCCATCGGCGACCGGCACTACGGAAACATCCGCAATTCCGCGATCGAATGGCTGGAGCGGGTCGAGATCGCCGCCGACCGGGTCGATGATCAGCCGCGCGCGTTTTCAGGCGGCATGCGCCAGCGCCTTCAGATCGCGCGCAATCTGGTGACCGAACCGCGCCTGGTGTTCATGGACGAACCCACCGGCGGACTTGACGTGTCGGTACAGGCGCGCCTGCTCGATCTGCTGCGCGGACTGGTGTCCGATCTTGGGCTGGCGGTGGTCGTGGTCACCCACGATCTTGCCGTCGCGCGTCTGTTGTCGGACCGGATGATCGTGATGAAAGACGGCAGGGTGATCGAAGCGGGCTTGACCGACCGAG
>Ga0163101_100074_pt1 | contig 32834 bp, 24 predicted proteins | sample TAMARWmetagpilot_2_FD_111548 | JGI IMG/M metagenome (GOLD analysis project Ga0163101, IMG submission 111548) | Phycosphere-associated microbial communities from TAMU algal ponds, Corpus Christi, Texas, USA - TAMU ARW1 11/11 metagenome pilot | ecosystem: Engineered > Artificial ecosystem >...
AAAACGACTTTCGTAACGTATATATTGGATACGTATAAGTAGATTGTTATATGAATTCCTACGGACTATGTTTCCATAAGTAAAAAAATGACACGAGAATCGACCACCAGCCAGCAAGCATATTCCGTCGGGCGCCCCACGGTCGCGCGTGTGAGTGTGTGTGTGTGTGTGTGTGTGTGTATGTGTGTATGCGCACGGACCGGACCGACTACGACAACAACACGCTGGACTCGCACCTAGCGTTTCGGCAAAATGCACACTACGTCGTGCCGTGCCGTCTCCCACGTTGTCCCATTGGCGCCCGAGTAGAGTTGTTGTTGTTGTTGTTGCGTTTGCGTGTGCGGCAACGTATTGTGTGGACTCGTCCAGGAAATCTTGGCAATTCGGCAGCACCCGTGCTTCCGAAATAACGATACACACAAAGAGTGTTCCGCAGACAGGTCGTCTTGTTTGCCGTTGGCACACTAGAGCGTTCGACTGGATAGGCTTGGCGTTGTCGTTGCGGCTCCTTTCCACCACACCAGTTCTTCGCTGTATGAACCCATCCGGAATGCGTGCCGCAGTCCAGCGTCCCCTGGACGCTCCGGAAACGCATCACCCCGGACGTTCCCGGAACAGCAACAGTTCGAACCGACCGTTGGACAGCGCTTCGACCAATTCGTACCGTTCCACGCATTCCAGTCGATCGTCCGTGCTGGAACGCGCCCGTGAGTACAACCGACGAGTCGAACAACAGAATCACCGGAGCAAGAGTCTGGAACGAACCACCACGAGTACTTCCGAAGCCGGCAGTCTGGCGTCCCGGACGTATCCCTCCAGTGCCGCGGGGAGTCGTTCCCAATCGGCGTCGCGCGCGACACCGCACGCACGCCTCGGCACCCGCGAACGAGCCATGGCCAGTGTCCGCAAGGAACGGAACCACGCGACGACGACCACTGCGGCAGCTGCCAGTCATACTCCACCCGGAATGGCGACCTCCCGACATGCGGTGGGTCGGAGTACGTCCTACACACAACCCTCCACACCCGTCTCGGCGTACAGTCGACCCGATACCGAAACGGCAACCCCGCAATCGAATGCATCGCGTCGGATGTGGACCGAGACGCCGTCTTCGAAAGCTACCCAGAGTTTGTCCGCGACGAAAATGTCGCCCACCCGGTCTCTGAAATCGGCACGGTCCTCGCACAAGGGCGAAGCCGTCGTCTCGCCGGAACTGTTAGTCGACGCATTGAGCGGACACGAAGATGGCTTGTTGGCGATTGCGGAACGCTTGATGGAGCACTACGATGGAGGTTACGATGTCATGGGCGAAGCTATTATTGACGCCTTTGCCGATGTCCAGAAACTATTTCAACACGTCGTGGAAGCCGCACATATGGAAGGTGCCGCCTTTGAAGCCTCCCGCTGCGAAACAGAAATGGCGGAACTCCGCCGACAAGCCGCCGCGGGAGAATTGTCCAACGGTGCTCACGACGACTTGTCGCCCAGGAATCCGACCGCACAAGACGCCAACACACCCGGAGCTCCCACGAGACACGACGAATTCATTGATCAAGACGTCAAGGATATACTCACGGAGGCCATTCGCCAAGGCGCCGCTTTTCGCGACCAGAACGCCTACACGGATTGTCTCGAGCTGTACGAACAAGCGTGTCAGGAGGCATCCGCAATGTTGCCCGTCGATTCGGATCACCGTGGGCGCCTCCAATTGTCCATTGCACGCACCGAATCCATGAGTGCCGAACGCGCCTGTGCCATTCTACGCTACGCCATGGATGACGTTTTGCGCAGCGGGCTCCGCGTTGGTCGTACCCCCCTCCCGGACCCCTCCAAACGCGCCGACGTGGTATTGAGCAAACCCTTGTCTCACCTTGGTGTCACGGGAGGCCTCAACGGCCAAGCCGGAGTCGTTCAGAGCTCGGTCGAAGCCTTGGCCTCGCTCACGGAGGAAATGAAGGAAATTATGGGTGCGCCAGTGTACGCCGATACACCCCTGCAAGCCGTGGCACACCGGTTTTGGATCGAACTTAACGAAGCCCAAAAATCGGCCCAAAAGAATGAAGCCCGGTTGGAACAGAATTTGGGCAAACTAAAGGGTGATTTCCTGCTCGCCAAGGCGGTACGTGCTGTTGTGTGTGTGTGTGCGTGTGTGTGCGTGCATTCGCATTTCTGGAAACGCTTCAATTCAATTCTGCTTCCTTATTCATTATGACTGACATGGAGTTTTATTGTAGGAATGGGAGGAGAAGTTGAGCCAATCGAACGAAACGGCGGACTCATACAAGCAGAAATACGAACGAATGAAAGAACAGCACAAACATGAGCAATACATGGACCAGGCTAGATCCTTTCCCTCACGAGTTCACGACGACGACGCCAACGACACACCCACCATGTACGGATCGGTCAGATCAGCAGCATCCGGGAAAGCTGGTTCCGTTGCATCCGGCGTGAGCGGATTGGCTCAGCATGCGAAATCTATCGTCAATTCCATGAATAGTATGAATTGCGCTGCCATGAGTGATGACCGGGCGAGCCCGCAAATGAATATGGACGAATTGGAAATTCACTCCGCATCTCGTGGTCGGTCCTCGTCGCAGCGCTTCTCGAATCGGTCTTCTCCGCATTTACAACCGCCCCATTCCGCACCCCGGAACAAACTCTCAAAGTCCTTTCGGGAATACTCAAAATCCCCGCAACGAATGGACGTATAGGTACTATTATGTATGGAGGAAGTCGAATAGGAATAAGTGAACAATGTTTGATTGTGGTGCTGCTGCTTGGAGATGGACAAAGTTGTGTTGACTGGACGCACAAGGTTAATTTTTATCTGTTAATCTATGAACGGTTATGAAATTCAAGTCATCTTTTCACGTCGCCCTTTGCTCGTTTCCTGGGAGAAGGATTTAGATCGGCCCGCGTCCAAGCTGCTTTCAGGGCGTGCGCCACCTTTTGCACATCCTCGGGTTCGAATGATTGAACGTAGTCGTCGACTTTGGCCATCCATTCGGCAGCATACTTTTGACTCCCGGTGTCGCCTAGACTCACCAAGGCTCGTGCTGCTCCCATAGTGACATCCGCAAGTAGGTGTCCCCGGTGTAAGCGTAGGCCCAACCGATTCACGTACCGAAACAACCGTTCCAGCATGTCCATGGCTTCCGCAATCGATCCCAGATCGGCCTCCCCTTGGTTGTCACTTAGCAAACCGCCGTGCAGCGCTTGTAACTTTTGATCCAACAGTAGTAGTAACAGTATATTCGTCGTCCAGTGTTGGGCACCCAAAACGCTGCTGCATATCTGAAGTTGCTGCTCCAGTAACTCCTCTCGTACTTGCTCGGCCTCCTCATCGTCGCCATCATCGTTGAGTTTATTCTTTTCCATCGCGGCGTGGTCTCGCAGAAAAGTAACCGTTTTGTCCGTCACAGCGGTTGCTATTTTCCACAAGACGGCATGATTAGAGTCGCTAGGAAATATTTTCGCGTGGCAATGCTCGCATTCCATCCTTTTCTGGGCCGCGTTATGGTCGGGAGTTTGACGGATCATTGCGTAGTGGACGCTCTGTTCGTCATCGTACTGAACATCTTCGTCTAGTTGGCGCTGTCCCGTTCTTCTTGGGTGACAAATGGGGCAAGGGATAGCACTCGCGTTGTCCGGCAGGCTCGTTTTACAGCGATCACACGCACACGTAAAGTGCTTGGTGCCTAACAACGACGCCTGGCGCGTCGGTCGGTCCGCATAGAGCAAAAGCCCTAAATAGGATATCGTGATTTCGTCGCCGTTCGCAATGGGCGCACAAGCCACAATGCTTTGGCGGTCTTGTTCCGTTCCAAGCCCAAGCTGAACGACTGCGTTGGGGTCGCACGAGTGGTTGATCCGACTTATGCTGTCGTAAACGCGGCCACCTTCAAAACTGTTCCCCGACCACAAAAGCATGACCTTTTGTAGAGTGCCATCATCCATCGCCCCATTTTGCGCCAGATTGGAATCGATCCGAATGTTTTCCTTTACGTATTGCAATGCTTGCTTTGACACTTCTATGATGTCCGCTTCCGCTTCGCTGTTGGCGGAAGGTGATTTTTCCGTAGTCGTGAGCGGTGGACAATACAACTTGAGAAAGCGCTGTTTGGAATCAACGGACACTTCCGAAGCGGCAAAACAAAGCGCTGCTTGTACCATGCCCTTAAACTTTCCGTAATGTGCCTCCTTGATGGAAGCAGGAACCTGAATGGCCCTCCATAAACTGCGTTTGTCGTCGTCCGTGGTCCCTGCTGGGTTCGTCTCAATCGTTTGTTCCACGAGGGCTCCAACGATGGCGCTTTCCAATTCCTTTGTAGTTGGTGCTAGATGAATCAAAGGAGTATTTTCCTGGAGAATTTGATCCCCAATCTGATAGTCCTGAGTAGCAAAAAGTCCAGATCCCCCCAACGATTCAGCGCGTACCTCCGTCATGGTGGATTGTTGACGAGGAGAGGGCTAGAAGGTCTTTGACGTTAGTTGTGAGCAAATACACTCTTGGCCGTCAGTGAGTTTCGGATTTTGAATTGGATGGTCGGCGTCCAGTCGTTGTTGTGTCGCACTCCTTCACTGGGAGCAAAAAGCCTGTCCGTTGCAGCTTTCCTCTACTCCATCTAGGTAGCTCACAGCTAGATCGTCAACCTTTATTTACTCTCTAATGTACGTCACGGACGTAGGCTCGGGGTATAATATACAGACCAAACAGGTTATCGCTTTGCACTACCAATTAAAGTTGGTGCGGGCCAATTGCGTCCGGGCCCAGCAAGGTCAGTCATGTCTTGATTATATCGCGTGGGGTGCAGTATGAGTTTCCAAACTAGGGAATACCGGGGTCGTAGGCCAGCGGCGCTCATTGGGGCGACTACCGTGTGGGTGACGTCCTGATCCATGAACACTATGCGACCCGGTTTGGGCTGGATATCACAAGCACTTTCCGTCGCGTAGTCCAAAAATCTTGTCGGAGCGCCCCAGGCATCGTAGTCCCACTCGTCGTTTAGATAGACAAGGCAACTGATAAATCGGGGCTTGCCTGGTGTTCGATTGGGGTAACGGCCATAGACATCGGCCCATGGCGATTGTGGTACCAAATTAGGATCGGCGTCAATGTGATATTTAAACGAGTGACCGTGAATGGGAGCGTTGGCTGTCAATGGCGAGACCGACGAACCCAAGACCGCCTCGGGCAATCGCGCTATCCTCATGTGCGGAAAGAGTGCCGACACGATACTTTCGAACTCTTCGATCGCCTCGTGGTCCTCGAAACAAAGCTCATCAATCGCCTCGTCGGTCAGGCCATAGCCTCCTAGACTGTCCGATTCTTCCGCCTCGTCAGTGCTGCCCTGTCCTGCGGGTATATCCATCAATCCACCCCGCACCCATCGACTCGGATTCGGTCCGTTAGCAACGTCGTCCCACTTTTCGTCGGAGTTGGTTTCATCCAAAATAAGTTCCAGCAATCGTTGACGTAAATCCCTGGTCACCAAGCCGTCGAAAACCAGTACGGAACTGGTATCCCAAAATTCCGTTCGTTGGAGGGGATCGCGAACTGTGGCCCCGTCGACCTCAAATTGGTCGGTTGGTACGACAGTAGTAAGTGGCAAACCGAAGCCTACGTCCCCACCCACGATGTCCGCCAGACCGTACTGATCAATGTCGTTGCTAATAAGCGTTTGCAGAAGATTTTCCATTTGCATCGAGTCGGATTGCACAACGGACGTGACGTTCTCCGGTTGGATATACAATAAAATCGGTTGCGCATGTCCTTCGGTTGTCCTTACGGTTTCGTCCTGCAAAAGTTCATCAATAGCGGCCGTCGCCGCATCAAACAAAAGCACGACACCGTCTTCCGCTACCCAACTGTCGATGGAAAGCAGCAAAACACGACCAGCAATTCCGGCAAACTGCGACTCGGGGTCTCCGGTCAACGAGGGCAGGAACAGGATCCCGTCACTTTCCAAGTCTTGGTCGATACAGTCCCGGCATACGGCCGCCAAACGAGGACGCAACGCCTCCCATTCGTCCGGCTCGACTCCAGCGGCAGCCACACCCCGGACTGCTTGTTGCAATGTCAGTCCATGACGGAAATCGGACCGCGTTGGTGTCGTTGTTGTACGGAAGAACCGTAGATGTGGATGATTTTGGGTTAGAATCCACCCGGAGCTCAGGCGTACGACGCCTAGCACAAGCACCGCCACCACGAAGCGTGACGCGGACATGCCAATCATCAATCAGACTCTAGAAGCGGATGGGACGATGCGAGATCGTCCTCGACTTTCGGCCTCCAATAGATGGTTCGTCATGGTCGGTGAGCAGTGAGGCCGACAATTTGCCTGTGAGTAACAGTCAATCTCGCCGTATTCGATACGTAGGTCCATATCTACATAGCCCGACATTAGATACAGGACACGATGACAAGCAACGTAAATTCAATTATAGGTACTCAGACATGATACATATCACACCACCATATCTACTACCAATTTGTTCTAAGTGTACGTTACGTCTTTTGTGAGTATGAGTACCTAACTGTAATTGCAGCATCCAATCATCAAACCCTACCCTACATCTGGTGTTTCTGCTTTAGAGTTAGAGTTGGACAGAAAAACGACATCTAACCATGGTCCTGCCGAATACGAATCTGTCGGTGCGCTAGAAATCATACCGGTTCCTTTCCAAGCATTCTTCCCATATCTCTTCTCGCGACGAGAGGCATGCACTCCAAGCCATCGTCGCCGACGGTTTTCGGTCGCGGCACCGTCCGCACGTGTCTGCGGGGCAGCCGCAACTCCATTGTGCTGGTCGCCTTGGCGCGCCCTCATGTGAAAAACGCCTTCAACAACGATGTGTACGAAGATTTAATTGAAATTCTCCATTGGACATCCCGTGATCCTTCAGTTGCCGCCGTTGTTCTCACCGGCTCTGGATCGTACTTTAGCAGCGGTGCGGATCTCAAAGGCGGTACCTTCGAGCCCGAACCGCGGGGACGCCAAACAATCCACAAACCCGCCGGACGCTTCATGATGAGCGTGATTGCTTATCCCAAGATACTGGCCGCAGCCGTCAATGGTCCGGCGGTAGGGATTGCAACCACAACCTTGATGCATTGTGATTTGGTATATTGTTCGCCAACGGCAACGTTCTGGGCTCCCTTTACCCGGCTGGCGCTCGTACCAGAGCTCTGCTCTTCAGCGACCTTTATGGCCACCATGGGTCTTTCCAAAGCCAACGAACTTTTATTGATGGGAAAGAAAATTGACGCCCTAACTGCAGTCCAATGGAACCTGTGCTCCCAAATCGTGCGTGGCGTGGACGTGTCGGGGGATCCCTTTCATAGGGAAAGTCTGGCCAACAAAATGTGTCGCGAACTGGACGAACGCCTCTTGTCGTTACCCTCTGGGGAGCGGACAGCGGAATACTTTGTACAAATGGTCAAGGGCTCGCGACGAACACAACTGGAAAAGATTTGTCGGGAGGAACTCCACAAACTAGACGAACGGTTCGATACCGGACAAGTGTCCGAGGCCGCGAGTGCGCTGAAAATTGGTTCACAGGCCAAGGCGAACCGAAGTAGGCTATAGCAACACTTCTAAAATGTGCGGCTTGCAGTGTCTACAGTAAAGGAGAAGCGTTCACAGGCACTCCGACAAAAGATGCTTTAACAGTATACATTTTACATCATCATTTGATCCCTTCGATCCTCATTGGAAACGCGGTCCAGTAAAGCGCCCACACGTTTCTTTACAGTAGTGATCTGTCGTGCAGTCCCTTGAATCAGTAGCGTTCTCCGTACTTGATCCACGTGCATTTTTGTGCCGGTCGCGCGTTGCATACTAATAATTGTTTGACCACGTCGTCCAATGACGATACCCACATGATTGCCCAGTTCGATTTCGTCCGTCAGCACTTCCGCGCTGTCCGCAGCGTCTTCGGCCGGCAGACCGGCGGTACTGCCGAGCCGGTTGCGGGCCCAGAACTTGGTTTGCCGGTCGTTGCTACCCGTTGCCAGCATGTGGCCGGCTGGATGCCACTGCAGATCCCAAATAGCCATGTCGTGGGCGTACGGGATTTTGGCGGCGGGTTCCTCCGATCCCTTGGCACCCACGTTCCAATAAATCAGCGTACCGTCCATTCCGCCAGACGCAAACACCGTTTCCTGCAACGGGTGCCAAGCGAGACTGGTAACTTCCTTGTGGTGTCCTTTGAGCGAGACCAATTCCTTCATGGCGCGAATGTCGTATAGTTTGATTAATTGATCGCGTGATGCCGTCAACAGCCAGTTGCCGTTGTCGTTCCAGGCCACTTTGGTGACGGTATTTTTGTGTCCGTAGAGCGTACTCAGGCAGCTACCCGCCCGAGGGTCCCACAATTTGACGAGATTGTCCTTGGATCCAGAGGCAATGACCGAGGACCGTGGATGCCAAGCAACCGTTTTGACGTCCCATCCATGCCCCTCCAGAGTCCGCTCTTCGCTGTGTGAGGCCCAGTCCCATACGCGCACGGCGGCGTCGTCACCACAGCTCACAAATTTCGTGTCCGAGGGAGAAATGGAAAGGCCGTGAATGGGTTGCTTGTTGTGACTGTCGATGGACTGTACGGGAGCGATGCTAGGACTCCAGTATTTGATGTTGCCGCTGGCGTCCGAGGTGAGCAGGTAGTTCCGGTTGTGTGACCAGGCCATGCTTCGGAAGGAAGCGTCGTGTGCGCTCATGATAAGTTCAAAGCTGAAGGTGATGCCGTCCCAGAGAGTGAACTCCCCTTCTTGATTTCCTGTCAATAGCCTTCGACCTCCCGGAGTCCAACTGAGGCACATGACTGGCGTCGAGTTTTTGGCCCTCGTCACGTGAGCCATGTACGTGAGGTAGCACTCGGAGGGAATGGGCGCCGCCACGGAGGCCAGCGGCATACCCATAAGTCGCATATACGACGAGTGTGGCTGCAAGTACAGCGCCGAGTGTCGAGTGTGGTGACTCCGACAGGCTTTACGGTAGAGACGGTTCTGCAAATCCAAAATGGCGGGGCCGTGGTAGTCGACGCAGCGTCGGATCAAGTTGCGTTCAGCGGCTTCTTGCTCCAAATCGTCCGCCGACATGCCCCCAGCGCCGCCGCCTCCACCAGCGTTGGAGACTTTGGGACGAGCATTATTCGGGGAGTAGTGCGACATGCAGGCTGGGGCTACAATAAATTTGGGTGGATTGATGAGACGCTTACAGTTAAAAAAACACAAATCCACCGGATCGGCCAATGGACTTTTTGTTACTCTGTGAATCGCCGTCGAAATCCAAAATGGGTCGGGACAGACCCCACTCACACTCACAGTCAAACCCACGATAACTCACAGCATCTACCGGGTTTCCGTCTGCTCGTGCGTCGCCCGGAAGGGAGAACCAACTTTCGATGGATGCATCGATCAAACTTTACGGCTTATGTCCACGTAATGTAAACGCCAGCCACAAGATTTCTGTCATTGGAGATGAAAACACAGGAGATAAAAAAGTCTTTGGTTAGTGGATAAGTCTTCTTTCCTATAAAGCTCACAGTGAACAATCGAAAACATAGCTTGACAGTTGATGTTTGTCGCGAGCCAAAGACTTTCTTGTTATGGTACTCTCTACCAGAGATAGGGTTGTGGAGAAGGCTTTCCTGTGCAATCTCTCGTTAACACACGGTATTAAAAATGTTGGTCAGGGTGGAGGGCAGCCCTAATGAAATATTTCTATCCAATAAGATTGGTCATTTTCATTCCTCTGTCATTACGATGATCGAAATGCTTATTGCATTTTAAAAAAGGTAATAAGTATCTTCAAGAACTAGTAAGTTCAGTCAATGTGTAGAGACAAACCTAAGTCGATGGAGTACCATAAATATCTTTGCATGAACAATTCGACAGTCTCACTGTCAGCACCGTCTCCATCGACAAATTATGTTCCAGCTCACGACAATACGGGATCTGAAAATGACCTTCGGGGTCAAAGAGGGCAAAACAGTTGGAAGTGACAGATAGCAAAATGGCAAATGCCCTTTTCCCTCATCACTTGGACAACGCCTACCGTGGACGCCCTGAGAAACTTCCTCTCCTGCATATATCGACTTCTTCAGGTTGTAAAATGCTCCTGTCCAAAGAAGCGCGTGACCACGACAAGGACGACGGTCACAGGCGTTGGTACCATCAAATTTCTTCGCTGGTGTCCTGTCGTTTCCAGTCATTTTCTAAATTGGCATCCTCGGACGAGCTCACTATCATGTACACTCACTGCGAAGGAGATTTTGCGGACCACAGGAGAGTGTCGAATAGAAAATTGCCGGTAGTAGTATCCATGGCTTGCGTGGTAGCATCGGCATTGCTGCTTCTTGTCCTACTACCAATGGCAAGTAACCAATCACCGGTTAACGAACCCGACGCGACTTGGCCAAAGTTACCACAGCCGCGTCGTCTGGCAAGCAACAACAAGCCCCGGATTCTTTACATCATCACCACGCTCGCCGAATATAATTCCGGAACCCGCAGTACCGTGCGTGGATCTGATCGACTCCAAGAAACGCTCATTCCCGTTGTTTCTGAAGGGGTCCGTTCTATGGTTGAAGGCGGCTACGATGTTGACGTCTTCTTAATCTGTCACTTTACCTTGCTTCCCGAACGCAAGGCTTTGGTTCAACGAGCTTTGCCGCCTGGCGTAGGCCTCGACGTTTGGAACGACGCGACACCGCTGGGATACGATACTGGCAAGAATCCTTTCACCAAGCTTGAAAACCGCACTTTACACTTGGCGCGCCAGCATCGTTTCGCCATCAAGGACAGACTTTTGGAGTATGATGTTTTTGTGAACTTTGAAGATGATATGGTGATTAAGTCAAGTCATGTGGATCATTTCGTCAAGGTCACCAAAGAACTGCTTCGGCTTCGGGAATTGGCTCCGGACGATGTTCCCAAGGGAACCTCCGGGGCAGATGCGAGCAAAATGTTTTATGGAGAAATGACAAAGGGTCAATTGAAGCGGATGATCCCCGGTTTCATTCGTGTGGAAGCGTTGCTAGACGAGGACGAGTACGGAGCACAAAAGGACACCGGTCCGGTACCTATCGATATGGACTTTGGCGGACCAGCCGGAATGCAAAGTATAAACCCTGAGTATTGCTGTCATGTTTCGAAAGAGACTGCCAACCACAAGATCCCAGAATCACCAGCCTCTGATAAGCTCATGTTGTGGGAGACCAACATATTCCCTCTTGGAGTTCGAAAGATGCCTCCCTCGAGTTGGATGGACTGGGTGGTTCTTCAACGGGGACCGGCACAAAGCAAACTGGACGCAAAGGAAACGATTGGAGACTATTGGGCCAATCGGAACAACGATTACTGGCCGAACAAGGGACGCCCTGCACCGCAAGACTTCAAATACATCAATAATCAGGGAGGCTGGATGGCAACTCGTCAACAACTTTGGGAATGGCATTCGGAAATCTGTCCTGGAGGATTCCTACCACCGTACGAATCGCCGCACTATCGTTTCGATGGACTGGATATGCGCAATGTGGAATGGTATAGCGGAGGTATGCAGCTCTCGACCGTTCGGCACGCTTGCAACATGCAGCGGATAATTGCACTTGATCCGGACAACTTTTCGCGATCGCTGGTCTACCACTCGGCCAACAACAAACAAAGACAACTCGCGGATCAAGGGAAACAGGAGAGTTTTACAAAGGTGAATACGTTGCTGGGGCAGCTGAATACACTAAAGAAGATTGCCGAAAAAGCCATAACTAAGGAATTAGCTTAAGTTTTGGCTTCCAATACCCACCAAAGGGTTTTTATCGAGAGAAATCAACTCCTCTGCGCCTTCCTTTATATATATATATTATATCAGTAGCTGTTTATGCTGGCAACAGAATGCATTTGTGATCACAGTCAGCTAAACTGAAGGGACGGTAGGACGAGAGTAGGATAGTGATGGTTGTCTATGGTCCTGCTGTATCGCGGCAAAAGCAGGTCATGGTCGACGAGGCTTAGACGTTCAGGTCGAGTTGAATTTATTCGTATTAATGTGAGAAAGAAGTGTACTCTTGCTAGAAGCTACCATTGAGCTCCATTTTCCAAAGATCCGTATACGTGAAACGAGACAGAAGTCCCGCATCACTACGAAAAGATGGCATCCCCTGTCGTCACCTGTTCCGCCACCTATGACAGTGAAGTATCAGGCGAGGCTGACGCCGTAGCTGCATTCGAAGTATCGAACTCAATCGATTTCATCGCCTTAGGAATCAGCCGCGCTAACCAAACAAGCCACACTGGTAGCAGGACTAACCGCAACATGAGAGATGTGCCAAAGGCAATCTTGCTGAAGGTTCGCCAATCCGCCAGACGCAAGATTTCGGCTGCGAAATCCACTATACAAAATGCTGCTACGACCAACCCAAACGAGGCCCACCTGACACTTAAAAGGCGTTTGGTACTAGACTGGGTAAAAACAGACACAAATAAGAGTGTTGCAATGCAGTAGAGAAACATCCATTCGATAGTATCGACTCACAGCATCATTCCACGCATCAGCATGTATGCGACTTCCAAAACACGCCAACCAATCTGATCTCCGCCGTCCGCCGTCCAATCGTCTAGATTGAAATCTTTCGACAGCCATTCAGCCGCATTTGTCCCACCAATGAACATTACAGTTGCTAAGAGCTCGGAAACGGATCCTCCGATTACCAAAGCAGCCATTGTGGCGTGCACCGCGGGTTGCCGGGACCCGCGGTGGGATTGCATCCAGGCGACCTGGAGAATTGGACTGATGAGAGAAAACCAAGCCATGGCGTTCAGAAGGGATGCCACTAGCTCCAAATCGCGATGAGCACTGCGAAATTCCCATTCCGACTGGATGTATTCTGGATCCAACTGTGTAAACGTCCGGTAGTTAAAGTGGTCACGTTTCCGGAACTTCGAATATAAAACCGTGTCGACGACATTACTGGCCACGAACAGCAGGGCCGAAAGTGCGGTTGAAACGTCCAGCATATCTTCTTTTTTATTAGCAAACGGGTTCGTAAATGAGCGTAAGTCGATGAAAGGAAATGGTTCACAGTCAAGTTCTGAAACGAAGAGAACCCGTTACTTCCGCAAGATATTCTACGCAAAACGAGGTGGAATCATGGCATGCAAGATTTCTGTTCTCAGTTACCTAGCTAGACTAGCTAGAAAGAGCATGGTACCTGCTCTACTACTTTGCGGCACTGTGCGCGTGTCTAGCACGCGCTGCGGTTTTCTCTCCAGAATCTTTGGCCAAAACCCTGGGTCAAACCCTACCTCACAGTGGGGTGAAGTGTTCTGCCGTGTGACTGACTGTCAGGTCTGGTTAGGTAGTTTGTCTCTCTCACGTTCCTGTCAATAAAAGTTCACAATGAAAAGGCCCCGAGAGCAGGAAGCTTGGCAATCTTTATTTGAGCCTTTTTTCTTAACTTTAAAGCCGGCCAACGCGATTGAACTCACAGTCCTTTGATGAGCATAACAAATACACCTGTTCCACTGTGTTGATTTTTCTGGATTCCGCTTGTCGCGCAGCATCCATAGCCTGTTGGTTGTCCAAATGGGAGCTTCGCATTCAACAACATTAGATCGATACTCCTTTCATTCACGGTCAGTCAGTATTCCACTAGCCGAACTGCTTTATCGTCATCTGTGAAAGATTCTATCAGAAACCACCGTTGCAAGAGGCAAACATGCTCGGGATCCATTTGATCCGTAGCAAGGTATGGGTCATCCGGGAATACTGACGCTTGCTGGCAGAGTTCCCAAATCGTGCGCTCCAAAGTCCACAATCCTTGGTCCGACACTTGTGGATTTCCGCTTGTGCTGCGTAGCTGAGAAGAATTGCGGTAGTCTCTGGCTACAAGCCCTGATACGTACGTCAAGTCTTCTCGAAGCTGATTCATGATTTTTCCCGAGTCCTGATCAACTTCCATGGCCGTGCCAATGCTTAGGGACTCTGCACTCACTTTGTTGACGCATTGGCGGGATGCCTTGAAATAATTGATATGCTGTTGTATTTCCTCGTGATCGGCAGCAAAAGACTTGACACGGTCAAGTTTTGTCATTTGCTGATAGATGACTTTGTCAAGAATTACGTTCACCTGTGACAAGTCTTGAAAGCTATGCACAAGCTCTTTTGAATAGTCTTGATGAGGCTTTCCTCTTTCAAATTCAATGCCATCATCTTCGTCTCCTTTGCCTATCTGCTCCAGCATCCGAGTAGACTCGCAGAGCATCTCATTCCGTGGGAGTACGTCTAACTCGCCCAGGATAACGGCATGTAAAGAAATGGATGCTGCTGACGGCTTTGGGGTAGAACCATGTGAGCCTTCGTCGGAAGCGGTTTCTTCGTATAAAGTGCTATGAAGACGTGTTAGATGTTCCCACTTTTCGGCGTTGCTAGCCCGCAGAGATTCCAAAGTTTGCTCCAGTAGCTCTTTGTCGCTCATTGCGAAAGAATAATCGGGGGCGCGTAGTTAAGTGTGAGAGAGCGACGTGAGATGCGCTGTCTCCTGTTTGAGTCCAGCGTCGAACCATGGCCGTTGTTGTTTTTGTATAGGTAGATTGTTTCGATCGTGGATCGTCGTGATCAAAAAACTACTCATCTGTCTCACATATTCCAAGCATTTAATAGAAGGTTCTGTCTTACCGCTGAGAGTTCAAAAGTAATGCTCTGTATCATCGGTCGGTAATCTTACACAGAGTTGTCGTATGACAAAGTGGAATTCTCGAGTCTCACTGTCTCAGTCAGTCAAACCAGAATATATGTTGGATTCCAAAGCATGAAACGTATTTCGGCAAAGGATTTCTTCGTGGTTGTGGAACGCTGTAGAAGCGCCTTACATTAATTGAAAAAATGTATAATGTTATCAAAATCAAGTCCCTGGATTGGAGTAGCCGCCTTGACTGTGGGATCGGCAACCCTTGGATGGTGCTGGATTGTTCGCCTTAGGCGAACGCAACAACGTTCGCAGATGAACGACATCGCAATTGTATCTGCCTACGAAGCTTTAATTGGGAACACGCCGTTAGTGAAGCTCTCCACGTTATCAAGGCTAGTGGGACGATCAGTGTACGTCAAAATGGAGAGTTTGAATCCGGGTGGCACTGGAAAAGACCGGGCTGCCTTGGGTATGATCAGGGCCGCGGAAGCTTCGGGATATCTGCCGAAAGGCGGCAACGGCACAAAATCCACTGGAAATTCCGCTCCTGTGGAGAGAGAATCAAGCGATCCATTCGACAGCATTATTTCAAAAGCTATGAGACGATCCAAAACGGGTGGATTGGTGGTGGAAGGAACCTCCGGATCTACCGGAATTGCCTTGGCTAGCTTATGCCAGCGCCGAGGCCACGCCTGTGTCGTGGTCCTACCAGACGACCAAGCGTCTGAAAAGCAAAGGATTCTGGAAGCTCTTGGTGCGGAAACGTACGTTGTGTCCAACGCAGCCATTGCCAATCCCAATCACTACGTAAATGTCGCAAGACGGCTGGCTGTCCGCGCCAACGAGTTGGGCACGGTTCGCGCAGTCTTTATCGATCAGTTTGAGAACGTGTCCAATTTTGATACGCATTATGAACAAACTGGACCCGAATTGTGGAGGCAATGCAAAAATTTGGACGCGTTCGTCATGTCGTCCGGTACGGGAGGGACGATTGCCGGAATCGGTCGATTTTTAAAGGAAAAACACGTTTCAGTCAAAGTTGTCTTGGTCGATCCACCGGGTAGCGCATTGTACCACAAGATCCAACATGGTGTGGCCTTCGCAAACCAGCAACGTGAGCGTGAATTGAAGCGCCATAGGTACGATACACTCGCTGAAGGAATCGGTCTTGACCGAGTGACAAACAACCTGGCCTTGGGAGTTGACTTCATCGATTCGGCCATCCGCGTCATGGATCAAGAGGCAGTTGATATGGCTCACTGGCTACTTGCAAACGAAGGGCTGTGGGTCGGGTCAAGCTCGGCTATGAACGTGGTAGGAGCCGTACGGGTAGCGTTGCAGCTACCATCAAAGTCAACTATCGTCACGATCATTTGCGACGCTGGTCAACGGCACGTGACGCGTTTTTGGAATCGAGACTTTATCCTTTCTAGGGGTCTGGAATGGCCTGGTGATTGCGAACGTATACCGGGATGCATTCAAAACATAGAAGGTTCAGCAGCTCTCTAGCGTAGTAGACACGACCGGGCTAGTAGAGGCTTAGTAGTATACCGTTCAAATTCACATTTAGCTTAGAAAAAAGCGTCTTCGTAGTCGGCACCTATATGATCGTACTCATCGTATTCATCATTTGCGCCAAACGTCTCCACCTGTTTTTGCAGGGCTTTTGCTTCGGCGGCCTTGTCGGCTTTTTTGGACTTCTGTGCTTGGCCCTTGACCTTCGTCACACGTTTGGCAGCTTGAACTTTTTCGTTCTTGATGACGTTGCAAGTCTTGATGATTTCGGTGATTGCGTCGTCGTCTAGTACATCTTTTGACTGCTGCAGCAATTCTTTGAAGAACGCTGCCGCCAGATGTATTTTTCCGTGCCCTTGCATGCATTCCGCCACCTTTCGGGCGTGTTTCAAGTGATCCTTGACGTCTTTCATGATAACCTTGTCACCTGCTGCCGCTGCGGCTCCGCCCGTGGCGCCTTTTCCCGCCTTTGCATCGACTCCTCCGAAAAGATCATCCGTCAAAGCATTATCAGCCTCTTCTACTTGACGTTGTTTCATTCGACGCAATTCATCTGGTGACAGATTGGCCATGGCTTCCGCCTCCAGCTCCATTGCTTTGCGAGCGATTTCCAATTCTTCCAGCCGCTCTTGTTCTGCTTGTTTCTTACTCGCTAAGGCCCGTCCCTTTTTTTTAAGCTCCGCATTTTCTGCTTGCTCACGAGCAGCCTTTTCCTTAAGGGCCAAATCTTCCTCGTCGTCAAACGTGGGCAAATTCTGAGCGACTTTCTTCATACCCAACTTTTGGTCCAGTGCGTCATCGTCCACGTCCCACTCGTCGTCGCTGTCGTCCCAATTGTCTGTCATTGTGAATTTGTCCTCTATGTCAGTGGATGTTCAAAGTTCCGGGATTTAAAATGCAATCTGACAGTGGACGATTGAGTCGACGGCTTGCGTCTCCGGACTGCGAGAAAAGGTGAGCTCCAAAGGCCAGATTAGTGTACTCTTCCAGCTACTAGGAGGAATCCGCGTGATTGTCTCGGGTGGCCATCTTCCTGTCACGTTGTTTCTCGCCCTCATAAGTACTGCTGGTCGTGGTCGTCGGAGACTGACTGGCTCCGGGTGCGTGAAAGTCTGTTGACTGCAAGACGGTTTACTATTTCTTTATCAACCTATCTGTCACTGTAGCAAGACCCTATTTCACCATCGTCTTTTAACAATAAGTCATACAAGCTTATAGGCACCGATTCTCATACGAGTAACAGCAACGATAAGCTGCTTTTTCTCTCCTGTAACTCGCAATCCCGGTGTACGGGGGCAACCCTTTTGTGTTGGGTCGAAAATCTCTGGAAACACAGGTGCGCTACAGCTCGAGAATTTATATTAGCCAATAGATTCTCTCGGCAATCTCACTATTCGGCCCCTTCTTGCCTTCCAGCATTGTCTTCCATCGTCGGTGGTGTTGGTATACTTTCGATCACCAGAGTCACCGGTCCATCATTGACGAGCTCGACGTCCATCATCGCACCAAACCGTCCATCCAAAATCTTTTCCTCCTCGTACTGCTCCCGCAGCAAGTGCAGGAACTTTCGGTACAAGGCTTCGGCCGGTACGCTTTTCATTGAACGCTTGTAGTCCGGTTGATGCTTCTTGCTCGACAAAGTACCGTAGAGGGTGAATTGACTGACGCACAACAACTCAAAGTCTTTTTGTTTGACGGAATGTCGCCACATGCTACCCGAACCGTTGGCCCATAGTTTGCACCCGAGCAATCGCTTGCAACAGTACTCCAAGTCACCCTCGGTGTCGTCTTCGTGCAGGCCAACGAGGGCGAGTATGCCGGGCCCAATCCGGGAAACGACGTGATCGTCGACTGTTACCGAAGCCGATTTGACACGTTGCACGACCAGCCTCATACAGTCGACCGAAAGCGTCAAATTGCAAAGCCACAGGAACACGCAATGATAAATTCAGCGGGATGCCAACATTCTCGCCCGCCGGATTTCAGGATTTCATATTTTTGCGTGACCGAATTCGACCCTGAAATCGTTGCATAAATAATGTCGAAACCCTAGACCTAATTCTCAATTTCCTACTAACAGTAAGTGGAGAGAGGAACTATGAAATATGCGCAAATTCGCTTCACACAGTATTGAAAGGATATTATCTAGATGCGCACGACCACTGCCGTCATGTCGTCGCGATACCACTTCGCTGCTTCTGGAGCCGCCTTGTAAATTGCTTCGACCAATGCTGACAAGGGTCGACTGGGAAACACCGCGCCGTCGTCGTCAAACATCGCGCGACTCAAAAGTTTGGCGTAAAATTCAGGTTTGCGCAAATCCCACAATCCGTCGCTGGCCGCTACCACAAAGGCGGATCCAGCCAACGCAGTGAGGTCCACAACGTCCACGATTGGATCCGGAATGACCCCGACCGATCCCCATTCCCAGTCTCCAATACTCCGGCTCATGGCTAATCCAATCGTTTCGGGTGGATGTACCGACACAGATCGCACAATAACCCGTGATCCTTCGGGAAATGCAGGAGGAATGTGAATTTGGCCTCCCATGCCTTCAATACGGGATTTCTCTTCCGGCAAGTATGCTTTATCTTTCCTAGTTCGGTATGCAATATTTACATCCTCTTCGTTGAGACGGTGCATCACCAATATTTGGCTGTCTCCGGTGTTGGCGACAAAAAGTTTGTGACCGATGCGCAGCGAGATGCTGGCCGTACAGCCGCCGCGCAGAGCATTGGGTGGGGCTTCGTGGTCGATCTCCACGAAAGCGTCGACCAATTGTGACCGAATCCATTGTTCAGACTGGCAGCAGGGTCTCGCATTCAGCTTTTCGGCCAGACGTGCCGGAATGGCCATGGTAGCGTAAGCAGCCACCCGATGGCCTTCGGTGCCGTGTCCATCCAAGAGTCCGATAAGAAAGGTCGGCAAGCCTGGGGGCGATTGATTCGTCGTAAAGTTGCGGAAGAAAAAGGCGCGATCTTGGTTGTACGCATGGGTTTTGCTCTGCCGGGTGACCATGGCAAAATCGTGCGATGCCAACGGCGGTAGAGTGGATTCTCCTCGGGGACTCTGGGGGTCATTTTTCTCGGTTTGGAGGGCGGCTACTATCGCGGCATCGTCGATTTCCAGCGGATACAAGGCGCACCCGTACGTTGGACAAGTTTTTCGAAGTAACGATTTTGACGATGTAATGCCGATGTGGTCTCCAGTGGCAAAACGACCAGCAAGCCTGCTTCGCGATATGCAGACTTGTGCGAGACCCAAGCCGCTCACAGTCAGACCGATCAGAAGAACCGAACGCTGCCTGGTCTGCCAAAACAAAGCTCTCCTAAGCCTTCGGCGAAGTCTTCCTTTGTTGGAAGTGATGCCGACCATGGCCTACAACATAGATCTGGGCCGCCATGACCGTCCCAAGCATCGCGAGTGTCCGTAGCAGAGAATGGCCAGCAGGCATCAAAAGCGTCTAAGGGACATCGGGGGGAAATCGAAAAGCTACCTATGCACTTTGCTGCGCCTCCTGGCGCTTTTATCCTCATCCTTTTCGAAAGGAAGATTTATTAGGCATGCCATAGGAAAATGTCAAAGTGGATAGGGCTTATTTATTTATAGGTAAGTATTTGTAGCTAACAAAATGGGACATACCATGTAGTGGTGGAAAATTAGCTGTAAGTCCATACGTCATCGCGCACAACCTTGGCCAGCTCCCACGTTTCATGAAGCAAATTCTGTTTTCTCATTGACGTGATGTGTCTAAATTCGTTGGGAAGGAAAACCGCCTAACAGTAAGCTTTCCGAGCAAGCTTTTCTCCAACCATTACCAATTGAACCAAATTACTAACATTCTCAATCTAGGATACAGTTGAATCATGCCTTGGTTCACATCCGCCCTATCTCCAGAAAAGTTTCGAAACGGTACCACAATTCACAAACTTGCCAAACGCGCGTCGGTCGCTGTCGGTACTCCATCGGCCACCAGCCATTCGGCGCAGCGCTTGGCGAGTTCTTCAGCAGCTATTTCCGAACAAGATCACCGTTTCTATCCAGTCTACGTCCATCACGTTTCCAAGACGGCTCTGCGCTATCTTCAGGATGCTCGCGCAACCTGGTTGGTCGAACAAGGTTTGGACCGAGGTCTGCGTCTTAATGCCAACGGCACGTTCGTTCTACAATTTCCGTCGCGTCGGGGTCACGATTCGGGACGGATTTGGTACGCTAGACAATGCACAGGGGCGTGTGTTTATGTGTTCGATTTGTTGGTCGATGATAGTCCACCTAACTCCTTACTTTGCTGAACAACAAACCGTACGTAGGACAAGCTACGATGCTTCCACGAGAGAACATCGGCTTTCAGTCTACCGGAAAAAGCTCAAAGGACGATTCTTGCTCAAAGACGCGTCGTCCGACACACTGCACACTATTGCTTCGCTGGCCCAGGCCGAAGAAAGGGTGCGCCACGGCGTGGAACAATTGATTGTAGCGCTGGAAACTACTGGCCGGGAACCCCCGTCGCCGGGCGTCAGTAGTAACTTCTAGTATTCCAATATCGAATGCACGCTTTGGACAGGAAAATTACTCACGGGAATAGAAGTCATAGCCCGTAGCGGACTGCTTCCAGTAGAGAGAAGGCGCTCACTGTCAAATGTTTTTTGTGGTACTGTATATTTCAGCGCACTAGCTAGACCATTCGACGACGGCCAGGCATTACACATTAATTCACAATTGATAGAGACTCTGAAACTTACGTTACATTCTGCTGCATCGACTGTGAAAATTGAACGTGCATTTCGTTGGCAAGCTTCACGAGTAGCAATCGAATTGCATCCCCCAGAGAGCTCGGTGTAGGAATCTCTGCCTTATAACTTAGGGCTGATTACTGCGAATAACAGCCATGTCGGCAAGCAAGGGCATGCACAAACAGCCTGTTCCTTGGAAAAATCGAAGCTTTTTAAAGGATGCAAAGCTGCGAGTGCAGGAACGATACTGGAGAGAGTCTCGATCTGGAGATGTTCCGGTCGACTGGAACAAAAACTTCTACACTCTACGACAATTTCACATACTTCCCGACGCCGTAACTGTGCGGAAATATCTCGCCGTCATCGAAAAATTGGTGTGCGACGACATCTGCGATATTCCAGTACAATGGCACATATTGGAATCCGTCGTTGAATACATGGATTATCGAAATCAATCGCCAGTGCTGGCAGACAGAACAAGGCGCGAAGCCGCGACGCCCCATGAGCGCAAGACTCTCCAATCTCTGTTGCTTCAGAATAAGCCAGATGCGGATGAAAAGAACCGCAAGAGCACAACCTCTGCATTCTGCGATCTTTCCATACGAGTAACGGACGACGAATGGGACATGATGGAGTATGAAAGTATCAAGATTCCTGAACGCAGCCGTCACGCCCTCTTTCGGGCCGCAAGAATCATTACGACCGACTCATCAAGGAAAGGTGTCATTTGCGTCATTGTTTGTGACGACGAAGATTGTAAATGTACTGATGATGGCGTATGGGTGATGAGAATGACCGAACTTATCGATCTGTTCGTGAACGAGAAAATTTTGTCTGTCCAAGAGAGCTTGCGGATTGCTGAGCTTTGTCGAGTTTGCGAGAAAGCATATCAACGGCGTAATACATCACCTGATACTACCTCGTTTGGTGGGACGGAGACAAATACGGAATACCTTAATGAGGAAAGCATTGCACAAGGTCTACGGGATGGAAGACTTCAGCGGGGTCGATTGGTTGTGACAAAGGAAAATACCAAAGAAGCATATGTTGTTGTCAAAAACAAGAACTTTTTTATTGACCTGAAGGAGGGGCATCACAAACGGGCTTTTCATCAGGACACCGTCGTCATTGAAATTTTGCCGCAGCAAGACTGGGGCCGTCCTATTGGTCGCCGGCGCCTGTCGCACCATTCGGATGCTGATGAGGAGACTGCTGATTCATTTGCAGACCTTGCTTTTCCACAATACCCTTCGGCAAAAGTTGTTTCCATTGAAATTTTTGCAAGACGCTCATTTGTAGGTACTCTCATTGAAACTCCATTGAACAATGAATCTACTATTCTCATTGTTCCCATGGATATGCGCATTCCGAAAATTCGAGTTCGTACACGCTGCTGGAAGCGATATGTAAATATGCGACTTCTTGTCCAAATAGACGACTGGGAGGTTGGGTCGCAGTATCCCGCTGGTCATTGCAGTAAAATTATTGGGGAGGTTGGGGAAATTGAAACGGAAGTTGCTTCCTTGCTCCATGAATGTGAAATCGAGCTTGAACCTTTTGGCTCGGCAGCTCTTGCTTGCTTACCGCCCGAAGCTGATAACTGGACTATCCCTGAGGCCGAAGTGTCGAAAAGAAAAGATTTTCGAGAAATTCGGTGTGTATTTAGCGTTGATCCTCCTGGTTGCCAAGATATTGATGATGCAATGCACGCCCATCGTCTTCCGAATGGAGGTAAGCACAGAAGTGCCAATCTATGCCTGTAGAGTGGCTTCCATATTTCTATTGGCTTACCGTTTTATTTCGTAACAAGACATTGAAATCGGCGTTCACATTGCTGACGTCTGCCATTTTGTTCCTCATCGGTCTCCTCTTGATCGAGAGGCACAGGAGAGGTCGACTACTTTCTACCTTGTCGATAGACGGTTCGATATGCTTCCTTCGCTTTTAAGTTCAAACCTTTGTTCTCTTCATGGTGGAACCGATCGTTTGGCTGTCTCCGTGATCTGGACTATGAGCGAGGATCTGACGGAGGTAAAGACGTCGTGGTTCGGGCGTACAGTTATCCACAGTTGTGCTGGTGAGTATGTAAATCACCTAGTCCACGATCAATCGCCCGAAAAGTGTCGCTCACACGGCGTTTTGATCACCATCAACGAAAAGCCATGACATACAAACAAGCCGACAACCTTCTCTCTGGGCAACCCGCGGATAACGAAGAAAACGTGTCGCCCCCACCGATGACTGCTGGCGCCCCAGTTGATTTGAACGTATCCGCTCGTCTCAAAGAGGGTCTTGAAATACTCACTGCTTTAGCTAGGAAACTTCGGAAAGATCGCGAGGATATCGGTGGGGCGGTTGATCTCTCAAATGGGGACCAAGGGTCAGAATTGCAGTTTTCCCTCAAGTCAGGCATTCCAACAGAAGTCATCGCAAAAGAAGATACAGAAGTGCATCACACTATCGCAGAGCTCATGATATTGGCAAACACTACCGTCGCTACACAAATATATTCGTTCTTTCCGGATTCTGCTTTGCTCAGAATCCATCGGTCTGTCCCGGAAGATTACTTCGACGACTTTCGAGAGTTACTTCAAAGCGCTGGGATTGCTTTCTGTGGCCCTGATAACGCCGCTTTAGCTTTGTCATTAAAGAAAGCTGAGGAAGTTGCTTCACCTTTTGTTCGATCTTTGCTTCGATCGTTGGCAACAAGGGCAATGTCAGAGGCTCAGTACGTGTGTGCTGGTGCAAAAACGAGAGCTGAGCTTTCCCACTATGGTCTAGGTCTGTCTTTGTACACTCATTTCACATCACCTATACGGAGGTATGCAGACATTGTTGTTCACAGGCAACTTTTGGCTACCCTCAAATCATCAAAGCAGCTTGATCTAGATGAGCAAAAAAGATACTTTCGCCAAATTGCGCCCCTGCCTGTTTCGAACTTTTTGTCAGTTTTAAAGAATGGGTATGTTGACAATCAGCCGCCTCCACTTTCAGAGAAGTTGATCGAAAGTTTTCGCGCTTTTCAGTCAACAAGTGAGAGCGTATCACAAGACAATTTTGGGATGAATGATGATGCACAGTCTTATAGTGGATCCGAGCTGGTGACGATATGTGAAAAGCTAAATGTTGGGAGTCGACGCGCAAAGTATGCGTCTATGGAATGTCAATCCTTGTTTCTGAGCTTATTCTTGCGAAACCGAGTCGTGGTAGAAAGGGCTATCGTCGCCGGTCTTCGCACAAACGGGATTGTGTGTTACGTACCACGATTTGGATTCCGGTCACCGATTTATTTCCAGGATAGAAGCGGTTCCGTTCAGATTGATCCTGCATTTCTAGACCTTGTTTCGGATCATGGCCAGCCACCAACAGTTGGGTTTTCGAACTCCTCGACCATACGCCGGATTCCAAATGCTTCCGTTGTCGTGCACAATTCAAAAGATGATAGCCCAACTGTAAAGTATCTTGAGGTATCGACAACTGACTCGCTAGGTTCGCTGATTTTGCGAGAGCTTGATGAAGTCAAGGTGGAGCTTTCGTGCTGGCAGTGGGACTCCAGGGCAAGAGTACCCTCGCCGCAGCTACAGTTGTCCTACAGAGGTGAAGTACCGCATTGTAAATCTGACAAGAAGCATAAGTCGCGAACGAATTTACTGGATCGGAATATTAACCGTAAACTCGAAGAAGACAGTGAAAAAGCCAGGGCATCGATTTATTCCCTTTGCGAAACAACAATGAAAAATGTCGAACCACTTTTGCATAGGATCCCGTTTCGATATTCCACTGAGCACCCGAAAGTTCAAAAACTCACTGAATCCTTGAAAGGCCGACTAGTCTTGCGAAACTTTGTCAACCCAGACACCCGCTCTTCTTTGCAAGAGGCCCTGCAACAATCCGCAGCAACACAAGGTGCTTTGCGCAGAGTGGAGGCATCTGACTTGAACGATTGTGATAGTTTATGCCGACGAATGAATCAAATAGAAAAGACGGTGATAGTGCGACAGCAAAAATTAGCCGCGGAAAAGAGGTCTAGTCGCCGAGCAAAGGCGGTGTAAGCCCCTCATTCCTATTAAACAAACGTTCCAGGTGGACGACCAAAAAAGCGCTTTACAATGAGGGTCATTCAGTCTCTAGTTTGAGACGGATCGTGTGCGAAATGATTGAAGTCCGTGGAGACATTGGCTTGGAATTCACAGCATGAAAATTATCAAACGAGGAAGCGTTAAATAGACAGAAGGAACAGGAACAAGGCAATCCAAAGTAAAAGGTGTGGTAACAGTAAACAAGTTCTCTTACATTACGAGCAGAGACGAATGCGACCTGACTCTGAAACTTGTGCATGTTATCTCTATATGTCTTCCGACACTTTGGCCAAAGACAGCATTGCCAAAAAGCAATTGTCCCCAAGTGCGAGACTACTAGTAGCCCCACCAGCCAGATTCAGATCGACAAGAGCTGTGGAGTCCACGAGACGGTGTCCAGGATCGGCTACAGCTCATCGTGTCACAACAGATGCTGGACCTTTCGCAGAGTTCACCTGCAGGCAAACACTGCGGAGCAACCGGGGGCTGCGTGGGAGCTGGAACAGGGGCACGAGTGGGCTCTCGGGTCCGAGGAGTGACAGGGGCTCGCGTTAGGACGCGAGTAGGTCGTCGGGTAGGAGCAGGGACGGGGGCTCGAGTCGGGGCCCGAGTGGGTCGTCGGGTGGGAGCTCGAGTCGGGGCCCGTGTAGGCCGACGGGTGGGAGCAGGGACCGGGGCGCGAGTCGGGGCACGTGTAGGCCGACGGGTGGGAGCAGGGACTGGGGCGCGAGTCGGGGCACGCGTCGGCCGTCGGGTTGGAGCAGGAACTGGGGCACGAGTGGGTGGGCGAGTAGGTGCTCTGACCGGTGCATCGGTATCGTCTTGGGGAGTGTTCCTAGCGGGTAATCGGGAAGTGCGCACAAGTCGGTTGGGGGATCCTTCCAAGTTGCCTAGTTGGCCAGTCCGCGCATCGGAGGTGATAGAATTGGTGTTTCTGCCTGACTCTAAATACAAGGCGGCAACGCCGGCTACGTGCGGTGATGCCATGGACGTACCCGACTTCGTGCTCGTGCCACCAGTTTTGGCTGTCGACAGGATCCCGGTCCCTGGGGCAAAAATATCGACGCAGCTGCCCCAATTAGACCAGCTTGTACGCTGATTGCGATCATTAATGGCACCGACTACCAATGCACCGCTAGCTGATGCAGGAGAGGCGTTGCAGGCATCGGCGCCACTGTTTCCAGCGGCCACTACGACGACGACGCCTTGGGCTGCGGCGGAGTCAATAGCGCTGTTTAGCCTCGCGAATACGCCACCCGCGAGACTCATATTAATGACGATTCTGCGACTTCGGTTATTTTCTTTGATTTTGGTAACGTAGTCAACGCCTGCAATCACGCCGCTGTAGGACCCGCTACCCCTTTGGTTCAGCACTTTAACGTCGTGCAGCGACACCTGCTTGGCCACACCGTAGGTTTTCGAACCAACGGTTCCGGCCACATGTGTACCGTGTCCGTTCAGATCCGACCCACATGCTACAAGAGGAAAAACGCGCACGTAAGACTTCGGATTTTTGTGGGGGAGAAAGGATTTCTCTAGATGCGGAATGCAAACTTACATTCTCCAGTGTAGGAGACGCAGCTCCTCACTCGACCTTCAAAATCGGGATGATTTGCTTGAATGCCAGTGTCAACGATGTACACATCGACACCTCGCCCCGTGTATGTGTATGTATAGCGATTGTCGTCGGATCCGTCGACGAGATCGAGACCCCAAGTCGGATTGTTTTGGATAGCCTCTATTTCAACGATACCATCTTCCGACACAGATAGCACGTCGTCCATGTTGAGTATGAAATTCAACACCATATCGGGGACATCCTTGACAGCAAATCCTTTCATGGCGTAGTCGTAAGTCTCAATTATGTTCTTGCGAAACGTTCGTTTGAGGACTTTTTCGGCAAATCCTTGTGAATCGGGAATGCTCGGATCCAGCTCAATCACGTACTGCCCTGGGATCACTTGGCTTTGCGGCAGACGTTGGAGCTTGCGGTGCGTGAGGACTTGGGCCGAGAGCGAAGGCATCCACCCAAAAGTCAAAAGGGTGATGGCGTTAAGATACTTCATACTTGTTGATGTGTTTTTCCTGGTTTGCTGTTTCGGTAGAAAAAAATTGTGAATGCCTAAGCCTCCCTATGACTTTTTGCTTCGAAAGTGTGGCGACACGTTGTGGCTGTAACATTCCCTACCAAGTCCACGGGCCTATGGGTATCCCTGCCTTGGCAGTATTCTACTTACCAAAAACGACTTGGGCCACATTTTAAATGCGCTCAATCTGAAGTCAACGACATTTTACGTAGAAGTGATACATTTTATTTGGCGGCATTTTTCATCATTTTTGGGATCAAGAAAACCCTCGGAGTTGTATCCAGGTTTGTGTAGACATAACCGCATCACAGGTAGATCAAATTTTGAGAAGATTGGAGTGAATGTCAAATTTTACACATATGCAATAAGGGGGTTATCACATTCGACGAAAACCATGTAGCTCTATGCATTTGCTTGGACCACTTTCAATGCTTGGTGTTGTAGATATGTGTACCAGATGAGACGTCACCTACTTGGCTCTAGACGTACTCATCTGCAATAGGCGGTCATACACTTAGGCCCAGGAAGAGCAATAGTAGGCCCAAGGAACTGGCATTAGGCGTATAAAAACTCTTGCTTTTCTATGACGGTATGGCTCGCTTGCAGGTGGAGTATCAGAGACGTTTATGTGAGTATGTCATGGCGTTTGCAGTAAGTGTAAGTGATATTCCAATCCTTTTGCGCCTCCGTTCGTTGCGGAATGACATCTGTCGAAACAGCTCCCCTCCAACACGTTTGGATCGAAGTTCCGCCTCCGTCGGCATCCAGCTCTTTGGAGCGGAAAAGTTGAGCCGGTGGGAGTCTCCAACCGGCAAGGCAGCCGCTTCTGCCGCAGCATAGCGCCCTTTCCCACCACTCCATCGCTTAGCGCCCCTTCCGAGGTGAGTTGTCGCTAGACACGTGAACAGCCACGCCTCGATTCGAGCGGACGTAGTATGGAGCGGACTCTAAAGCATTAAGAACTAACTGTAACAACATATAAGCGAGTTTGTGTCCCAAAAGATGCGACACGCCGAGCCAACGCGAGGGAGAACCGTCGCTCGTGGGTTCCAATTGACCGCAGATAGTTTCCAGTAGGATTTGGATATACCAAACTCATCGGAAATGTACCGTCGCAAACGCTCGACTCTACGTAAAGTTAGTAAAAGGGAGTACCAAGCATTCTCAGCTTTATGTAAGGATATCCCCTTTTTTTTAGACCTTGAAACAGATTTTCGGTGTATGTTGTGTTCTAGAGTGTATACCGGGAAAGGTATGACCGAGGAAGGTAGCTTTCCCAGTCAGTCCGAGGAACAAATGTAATTCTGGATTGAAGTACGACCGATTTGCAGCTTGAGCGAACTAACGAGCTCATGGCAATTGGGAAGTACGCACGCGCCGGTTGAGGGCCCCTCTAACGTCGGTGAGCTGGCTCGTCACGGCATCGGGGACAATAAAGCCGGTTCTTCGACCCGCCTGTAAGTACAGCGCGGCGACACCGGCCACGTGCGGAGAAGCCATAGACGTACCCGACTTCGTGCTCGTACCACCGGTTCGAGACAACGACACAATCCCGGATCCTGGTGCAAAGATATTCACGCAGCGACCCCAGTTGGACCAGCTCGAACGGCGGTTGTTGCGGTCAATGGACCCAACCGCCAATGCTCCCGACGCAGACGCAGGAGAAAAGTTGCAGGCATTTTGGTTGCTGTTTCCGGCAGCAACCACCACCATCACGCCTGAAGCCGCCGCAGCATTGATCGCTTTGTTGAGTGAAATATTCCGACCTCCTCCAAGACTCATGTTGAGTACCATTTTGCGTCTGGGATTTCCCCTCTTGATACGGGCGACGTAGTCAATGCCAGCAATAACTCCGCTGTAGGATCCACTTCCCCGTCGATTGAGCACTTTGACGTCGTGTAGGAAAACTTTCTTGGCAACGCCGTATGTTTTCGAACCGACAGTTCCTGCCACATGGGTACCATGTCCATTGAGATCGGATCCACAGGCTGCGAAAATTGGATGGAACTTTTGGTGAGCATCCTACCTATATTCCGAAGACTGATCATTGCTGCTTTGTGTCAAGAAGTAGTAATCGTGACAGTCCTTGTGCGACGCAAACCCACGAACTTACCTTCTCCAGTATAGGAGACGCAACTCTTCACCCGACGTTCAAAGTCACGATGATTTGCTTGAATTCCAGTGTCGAGAATGTACACGTGCACGCCTCGTCCCGTATACGTGTAAGTGTAGCGGTTGTTATCCTGTCCGTCCGTGATGTCGAGACCCCACGTAGGATTCATCTGCACAGCATCCGCCTCCACGACAGAGTCTTCGGTCATCGAAATCACGTCGTCCATATTGAGCATAAAGTTCAGCAACATGTCGGGGACGTCTTTGACGGCGAATCCTTTCAAGGCGTAGTCGTAGGTCTCAATGAGGTTGTTTTGGAACGCCCGTTTGAGGACTTGGGTGGCAAAGCCCCTTGAATCCGGAATACTCGGATCCAATTCGATGATGTACTGTCCCTGAATCGCGTTGCCTCCCGCTGCACGGTTGAGCTTGCGGTGTGAGGCCAAACCGGCCGAAGCCGAAGGCAGCAACACTAAAGTCAACATGAAACTAAGCTGAAGAAGTTTCATGGTTGTCGGTAGGTGCGCTTTCCAAAAATATACGTTCACTAGAGAGGGCGTCCGGGGCATGATTTTATGTCCATGACCAGATCGTGAGGCATTTCGCGAGACAAACGGGGGAAACCAACGGCTCTGAGATTTGTTCCACTTTTTTATCATTGCCCCTTCCGCATGACGTGCATGCCCGCGTCGTGACCGCGTGGGTCATCTACATATTTCAAAAAAAGGCGCGTTTTTGGGCAATTGAGATTATAGTCACGCAGCATAAGGTATTCTTCTTGGGCTTTCTCTGGTCTGGAATGCATTCACTTATACTATTTTATCAAAAGTCTACTTGGTCGTCCTTCCATTAGCTGTGAGAGTTAATAAGTAAAATTTGTATCGAGATGATGTCCGGTGAAACATGGTATATAAAATGTCCTTGTCCGATGACTCTTTGCATGATTAAGTGTTCTAATAAGGCAGAGCGTCATTTCGGGTATTTTGCATTTGAAATATTCAGGAAGATCCATAGTTCATAAGCACCTCGCTGTGTCATTGTATGATTATAGATGGTTGTGATTTTTCCCATATAGCGAAAATATCACCCCTGCTCATCCCAAATAGCGAATTTTCTCAAAAACGTACTAGTCATGTGGTCGGCGCAACTCACCGTCAAAGACCATACTTAATTGGATTAGCGACAAGCCAAGCGACGTCCTTGCCGAGGTGACCAGGTTTGAAAGCATCTCAACCCTCTACAACATCGCCGAAATCGATTGCAAACTTGACCTCTAGACCGACACTGAGGTGGCGGCCGAGGGACTGGAGCTTTGGTTGGAGCGCGAGTAGGTTTTTTGGTTGGAGCGCGAGAAGGTTTCCTGGTTGGAATGAGAGTAGGTTGTGGCACTGGAGCTTTGGTGGGGGAAGAAACGGGAGCCTTGGTCGGAGCCAACGAATCTGAATCTTCCAGAGGCACGGACTCAACAGTTGGGACATGGGTGGGCGCCCGAGATGGCGTTTGTTCAGAAGGTAGTGCAGATGTACTCAATAGTTTGTTGTGGGAACCTCGAGTACGGGTCACCCGGTTCTTCAAAGCATCGGAAGTTATAGTATTGGGATTTCTACCCGCTTGCAAGTACAATGCTGCAACACCGGCCACGTGTGGAGCAGCCATGGACGTACCCGACTTTGTGGTTACGCCACCGGTTCGCGACAGCGACAGGATCCCGGATCCAGCTGCAAAGATGTCGACACAACTACCCCAGTTGGACCAACTCGAACGGCGGTTGTTGCTATCAATAGAACCAACTACCAGCGCTCCCGACGCAGACGCAGGAGAGTAATTACAGGCATTGTGATTGCTATTTCCGGCAGCGACAACTACTACCACGCCGGAAGCCGCTGCAGAATCGAGTGCGTTGTTCAAGGCCGTACTACGGCCTCCCCCCAGACTCATGTTGAGGACTGTTTTGCGACTGGGATCTGTCTTCTTGATCTGGGCCACGTAGTCGATGCCAGCAATAACTCCGCTGAAGGATCCACTCCCCCGCCGGTCAAGTACCTTGACATCGTGCAGCGACACCTTCTTGGCCACACCGTAGGTTTTTGACCCGACAGTTCCGGCCACGTGGGTACCGTGCCCATTCAAATCAGATCCACACACTGAGCAAAGAAGAAATGATGGTGTGGGTTGTTGCATTGCGGACAACATGAAGAACAATCAGCATGCGATAATTATATTTACCTTCTCCGGTATAGGAGACGCAACTCTCTACACGGCCTTGGAATTCAGGATGATTCGCTTGAATTCCGGTGTCAAGAATGTACGCATTCACGCCTTGCCCTGTATACGCGTAAGTGTACAGGCTGTCATCTTCTCCGTCCGTGATGTCGAGGCCCCATGTCGGATTTATCTGCACTGCGTCAGCCTCGACAATGGCGTCCTCTGACACCGAGAGTACATCGTCCATATTCAGCATGAAGTTCACTAGCATGTCGGGGAGATCCTTAACAGCAAATCCTTTCAACGCGTAGTCGTAGGTCTCGATAAGGTTGTTCCGGAAGGCTCGTTTGAGGATGCGGGTTGCAAAACCCTTTGCATCCGGGATGCTGGGGTCTAACTCGATGATGTACTGTCCTGGAATTGAACGGCCCGTTAATGCACGATTAAGCTTGCGATGCGAACCCAAAGCGGCCGAAACCAAAGGCATAAAAAGAAAAATCAAGAAGAGGGGAAGATTCATGTTGTTTGTTGCTCTTCCTTCTCGAATTTTCAGATACTCTCGCTAATTTTGTTGATAGTCCAGAATATCGGGACCGGTTTTTTGTGTGCGATGGCGGACTAGTTGGCACCTTATCGTTAATGATGGAACTTGGTTTGGAGCGAAACAGTCGGAGTGCCTCCCGCTTCGTATGCATCGTGCTTTGAAATTTGTTTTACTTAGAAATCTAGGTCCTACCGATTTGCATTTTTGCATAGTTTATTTTGTTTATCAAATGTATTGGGTGTACATATAGCGTTCACCGAATTGACAAGCCTTGAACGGAGGAACTTTACATCCGCATCTATATATACCCGAATAAGAGGGAAAACATTACAGTTAGCGTTCAAAGTATGATGAGTATTCCCGGTGAGCTCGAAAGTTTGCTCCGAATTTTTCCAATAAAATAGCTCTCGAAATTTTTTTGCTTCGACTTATGATCGTACTTAGCAAACCAATACTTCTCTATCGAATTAAATACTTAAGTATTCCCTATCATTGTTCGCTTTCATGCTTTCTGTTATTATTGTAAATTCATGTCGCGATAATTAGTAACCGGAATGATATGGCTTTCTTAGAATATATGGCTTTCTTGGAATTTTAATTAACTTCCTGTTGCATTTGAGTATATGTAGTTAGGGATAGTACGTTGCCGCCCTCCTGGCTCGTCCGTTTAGAAAAACCCTACCACAAGCATATCGGGGTTCGTTATCCCTTTATCTTGGGTTTATGCTTATATGTCTTTGTTTTTCGTCTTTTTATTGTATCTACAATCCTTTGGTCCCACAGACACGTTTTAGCCCGTTATCGTTGCAGTTTTCTAGTTTATCAGACCCAGTGTTCTAAGCTGAGGTAGCGGGATCAAAGGTAGGGT